>Ga0351886_10103_pt1 | contig 43710 bp, 45 predicted proteins | sample TotcelFGM3001L14_FD_206761 | JGI IMG/M metagenome (GOLD analysis project Ga0351886, IMG submission 206761) | Enriched cells from coal bed in the Powder River Basin, Montana, United States - Total cells FGM rep3 HSBNCT.FGM.300.1.L14 ... | reverse complement strand
ATGAACGCTACGGCCCGGACGGTATTAAGGAGTTGCCGGCCCCGGCCTTATTTACGGATGACACCCAGATGACCCTGGCGGTGGCCGAGGCCCTGATCGCCGCAGGCCACCAGGACCTGGGAGCCATCATGGCGGCGATTTCCCGGGAGTTTGTCGCCTGGCTGCACTCTCCGGAGAACGACCGCTCGCCGGGCGGCTCCTGCCTCTATGGGGCGCGCCAGCTCGAAGCGGGGATGCCCTGGTGGAAGAGCGGCAAGCCCAATTCCAAGGGCTGCGGGGCGGCCATGCGGGTGGCGCCCATCGGTTTTTTCTATCAGCATGATCTGCCCAAGTTGAGGCAGGTGGCGGCGGCCTCGGCCCTGGCCACCCACCATCATCCTGCCGCCCAGTTGGGAGCGGTGGCCGCCGCCTTTCTGGTGAAACTGGCCCTGGACGGTATCCCGCCGGAGGAGATGCTCCCGGCCCTGGAATTGGAGACCCACGGCCAGGTTCAGGATTTCGACCAGGCCCTGGATCGCCTGGAAGCAGCCCTGGAAATGACCTCCCCGGACGCGGCCCTGGCTCATATCGGCGATGGCTGGGTGGCGGAGGAGGCGGTCCTGATGGCGCTGTATTGTTTCTGTAAATCACCGGATGACTTTGTGGCCACGATCCGCCGGGGGGCCAACACCCAGGGCGATTCGGACTCCATTGCCTGCATTGCCGGCGGCATCAGCGGCGCCTACCTGGGCCTCCGGGCACTGCCGCCGGAATGGGTGGATCGCATCGAAAAATCCCCCTACCTGGCGGACGTCGCCGTACGTCTGGCCGCGGCCCAACGCCAGAGGTGAACCAGGCGGCCGGCCCTCCGGGAGCCGGGTATATGAATATCGGATTCAGTGGCTCAATCAGGGCGGACACATGGGTCCGCCCCTACGAGGGAATTGTCGTTGTTGGGCAAATTGAGACCTCTGCGAAATTCTCATGTAGGATAGCCGCCCTTGGCTGTCCATACTGTATTTAGGCGCAGGCGAGGGCGCCTACGCCACATTTTGATTCGGGGAAAAGAGTCAGAGACTTTCGCAGAGGTCTCAAATTGGCATCCAGGCTCAGTGGGATGACGGCAGGTTTTCCGGTTCCGGGGGAACATATTTATGAAGAAAATTAAGGCATTGGTCGCGTTGGCGCTTCTGGCCGGGCTTATGATATTAGCCGGTCTCGGCGTCGGGGTAGGGGCCGGCCGGGCCCCGGATGGTTTCGAAGACGCCCGGCAGGCCATGGTGGCCCGGCAGTTGCAACGCCGGGATATCACCGATCCCCGGGTGTTGATCGCCATGGGCACGGTGCCCCGGCACCGCTTCGTGCCCGCGGCCCAGGTCTCCCGGGCTTATGGCGATTACCCCCTGCCCATCGGGGAGGACCAGACCATCTCCCAGCCTTATATTGTGGCCCTGATGACCCAGTGGGCCGAAGTGGCGCCGGGTGACAAAGTGCTGGAGGTGGGGACGGGTTCGGGGTATCAGGCCGCGGTGCTGGCGGAACTTACCGATAAGGTTTTTAGCATCGAAATCCGCCCGGATTTGGCCCATCAGGCCGCGGCGCGCCTCCAAGACCTGGGCTATGGCCAGGTCCAGGTCAGGTCCGGGGACGGCTACCAGGGCTGGCCCGAGGCCGCCCCCTTTGACGCCATCCTGGTCACCGCCGCGGCCCCCCAAGTGCCCCCCGCCTTCACCGCGCAGCTTAAAGAGGGCGGCCGCCTGGTGATCCCCCTGGGACCCTCCGGCGGGGCCCAAACCCTCATGCGGTATCGCCGGGTCCAGGGCAAACTGGTGGAGGATGCCAGCCTCCCGGTGCGCTTCGTGCCCCTGGTGCGCCCGGAGGCGCTGAAAGCGGCGCCCGGAGCCGACCCGCCGGCGGCGCCGGAACCGAGCCCAGGTCCCGGAGCGCCGAAACCGTAAGACTTCACTTTTTGCTTTCCCTGGTTTCTGGCCTCTCCCCCCGCCCAAGCACCAGTCTCGGTATGCAGACCATGTCGTCACTTTTCCCGAGTCTGATAGTAATACCATTTCGCAATCAATTGGTGGCATAGGCGTCTCGCCTGTGCAGGCGCAGGCTGAAGCCTGCGGCTACCATAAATGGTGTTTTGATTGCAACTCGGTATAAGGGGGTATAGTGGCAAATGATCCGATCAATCTTCTTTACAGCATGTAAAAAAACCTCGATAAAATCGTCTTGCTTCAAATGGATGCAGGTAACCTATATAATTAATTTAATAAATCAGGTTTATTGTAAAGAGCTGCGCCACTTGCCCTGATAATTCGTTAATGATTTGAGATAAAGATGCCGAACCAAACAGGTATCTCATCCTGGACATCACAGCCCTAAAGGAATAAGATGCGCCGCACCCGATAACTATCATCTTGGATATTCTGTGGAAAGAATAGCCCTGAATAACAAAGGGATAAGAGGTAAGGGCAAGCGCCGGAGACTCCTGGGGGCGGTTTTGGCGCTCATGGCCATGCTGGCGCCGGATTTATCCTGGTCAGCCGACCTGAGCGTCGATGGCTCCCTGGGAAATTCCCCTTATACGGTCGAAAGCGACCTTTCTTATACCAATGAATACATCGGCACCACCGCCGCGGGGGGCATCTTAAATCAGAGCAGCTCCACCAATACGCTAACCACTAATTTATATCTGGGCCAGAACGCCGGCAGCAGCGGCACCTATAACCTGAGCGGCGGCAGCCTCTCGGCCAACGGTGCATGCATCGGCTTTTACGGTAACGGCGACTTCACCCAGAGCGCCGGCAGCAACACGATTAGCCAAAGACTCTTTGTGGGGACTCTTTCTGGCAGCAGTGGCAGCTATACCCTGAGCGGCGGCAGCCTTGCGGTGGGCGTTTATGAATATATCGGCTACTCCGGCACCGGCACCGGCACTTTTACCCAGAGCGGCGGCACCCATACCCTGACCGGCAACCTGTACCTGGCGTACAATGCCGGCAACAGCGGCACCTATACCCAGAGCGGCGGCACCCATACGGTGACCGGCACCCTGTACTTTTGCTATTTAGGCGGCACCGGCACCTATAACCTCCAGGCCGGCAGCCTGACCGCCGGGACCGTCAACTTGAACACCGGCGGCACTTTCAACCAGACGGGCGGCAGCCTCAACGCCACCACCTTCAACCAGCAGGGGGGCGAGGTCCAGGGCAGCCTGGAGAATCGGGGGACCTTTAACTACTACAGCGGCGCCTTCAGCGGCCGCCTGCTCAACTACGGGGCGGTAAATTTTATTACCGACTTTACCGCGGACGACGGCCTGGCCAACTACTCGGCCACTACCCTGAGCATCGACGCCGGCCGCACCGTCACCCTGGACGGCTCGGGATTGGACAACCAGGGGACCCTGGTGGTGAACGGCACCCTGGCAAACAGCATCCTGGCGGGCGGCCCCCTGGTCAACAACAACACCGGCACTTTGAGCGGCACGGGCACCATCCAGGGGGACCTCACCAACCAGGGCACGGTCTCCCCCGGCAATTCCACCGGGACCCTGACCATCACGGGTAACTACACCCAGGCCGCCTCCGGCACCCTGGAGGTGCAGATCGCCTCGCCCAGCAGCTACAGCAAGCTGGCAGTGAGCGGCAGCGCCAGCCTGAACGGCGCCCTGAAAATGGTGCTTCTCAATGGCTTCATCCCCAGTTACGGCCAGCGCTTTCCCGGCATCCTCACCGCCACCGGGGGCGTCTCCGGAACCTTCAGCTCCCTGGTAAACAAATACATCACCCCTACCCTGTATTGGAATGTCCTGTACTCAGCCAACAGCGTGGACTTGAACACCGAACTGGGCGAGTTGGTGGTGGCCAGAGACTACACCAATCCCTCCCTGGGCCTCACTCCCAATCAGTGGCAGGTGGGGAACATGTTCAATGGCCTGGCCAACACCGCCACCGGGGACCTGAATGATGTGCTGAACGCCATCGACCACCTTCCCACCGGCGCCGCAGTGGGCAACGCCTTCCAGCAGATCTCGGCGGATAAGGTCAGTTCTCTTCCCTCCCTGGCCTTTGCCGGGGCCAATCTGCAATGGCGAGGTCTGGCCAACCGGATCACCAACCTCCGGTATGCGGGTATGGGTGGAAGCGGCGGCTTCGGAGGGCGCGGGAGCTTCGGCCTTAACTACTCCCGCCTCAACGGCCTGATGCTGGCCTACAACTCTTCCAGCTTGGCGGGACTCCTCAGCGCCAAAAAGGAGCCCGCCCCCGAAACCCGTTGGGGTTTGTACCTCAACCCGGGCGCGGTCCTGGGCAGCCAGAAGTCCACGATCAACCAGACGGGCTACAGTTTTAATATTGCCGGTTTCACCGCGGGGGCCGACTACCGGGTGAAAGACGACCTCCTGGTGGGCCTGGCTACCGGCTACAGCCACACCGGCGCTGGTTTCCTGGGCTCCGGGGGCAGCGTGGAGACCAATACCTGGCCCCTCATGGCCTACGCGGCCTACCTCCCGCAGTCCTTTTACGCTTACGGCTCCCTGGGCTATGCCCTGAACCTTTTCAACCTGAGGCGTAACATTATCTTTGAGGGCATTAATCGGACCGCGAAGAGTTCCACCACCGGCAACCAGTTCAACGCTTACGGTGAGGCGGGCTACGACCTGAAGGCCGGGCGCCTGGTGGTGACGCCGGTGGCGACCCTTTCCTACTCCAGCCTCTGGGTGGGCGGCTTTACGGAAAAGGGCGCCGGGGCCCTGAACCTGAAAACTTCCTCCCAGCAAGCCGATTCCCTGCAAACCGGCCTGGGCGCCAAGGTGGCCGTCCCCTTAAAGGTGAATCAGACCAAGGTGGTACCACAATGTTACGCCACCTACCAGCACGAATTCTCCAACAACAGCCGGAACGTCGACGCCCGCCTCAACCAGGGGAGCAGCACCTTCAACTTCCAGACCGATCAGCCGCAGCGGGACTTTGCGGTGGTTGGCGGCAACGTCAACCTCTTTCTCCAGAATAACCTCTCGGCCCAAATCGATTATAATACCGAGTTGGGTAAGAGCAAATCCACCGCCCACTTCGTAAGCGCCGCCCTGCGCTGGGAATTCTGAGCCAGGGCTTTAGCCACGATGGGGGGAGTAGCTGTATCTTCTTACCACCCAAAGCCGGCAAAAACTGAACTGGCCTTTTCCTATGGCTAAAGATTTCGCTGTTGATAAAGTGACACCAGGGCCGTAGCGGGAAAGCGAAGCGCATTCCGCCTTCTGTGTCATTCCATCTCCAGACGCCGAAAGTTATCATCCGCACAGCACGTCGGCTTCAAGGGCGAGGAGCAATTTGAGGGAGCGCCGGTAGAGCAGGCATCCTCAGGCGCGGTGAGTTGGCCGCCGCCTACCTGATCGATCTCGCCGGTAATATGCATGCCCTCAGCTCCACCACGGGTACGGGGCCTCAGCCCTCCAGCAACATAGACTGTGCCGCGATAGCGGCAAGCTGGCTTCCCCCCGCCACCGGCATGTTCCCCTCCGGGGTCAGGGGTATGGGCCGCCGCAAAAACATCATGTAATCGTTCTGGCTGTTATAGATCGCCGCGAAGCGTTTGTAGTCGGGGCCCCCAAAGTCGGCCTTGGCGAAGCGCTCGTCGTCGCTGGCCTCCACGCGGCCGTCCGGATACACGTCAACCCGGTAATAGCTATCGTCGGTTTCCAGAATACAGGGCAGGATTACCCATTCGCCGGGCTCTACGGCTATGATCCTCCTCATGCCCTGCCCCTCTTTTTTGCCGCGGCCGCGGCAATTGATGGAATTATCATCCCGAGCCGTAATTAGTGAGATATAGCAAATGCCAGGAGTTTTTTCTTCTGTACCACTTCAAACTGACTATGCTTGTCGTTCTGAGGAAGTGAAGCGACCGGAGAATCTCCCAAAAAGCGGGATTCTGCGCGGCGCTCAGAATGACAAATATGGTTTCAATCGGAAATAATTTTTGGCAGCACCTAGTGTTTTTGCCGCCCCAGGCTTCATCCGGCGCCTGCACAGGTTAAAAACCTGTGCCGCCCTCAATTTATCAGGCCGCAGCCCTAATAGTCAAAGGGAATAACGTGGCGGCAGGTAAACCCAGGGCGGCTATGCCACCGTGAAAGGGGCGGACTGCGTCGCGGCGCGGATGAGAAGGGTGAGCAGATCGTTGACCGGGGTGAGCAGGCCCAGGGCCCGGCCTCGGGTTGCCACCTGGGCGTTGATGGCCTCGATCTCTGTGGGCCGCCCTGCCAGGATATCCTGGAGCATGGACGAGCGGTTGGCAGCCGTGTGGTCACAGACCTGGCGCAGGCGGGCGGCGGGGTCGCCGCTGAGAGTGAGCCCCGCGGCCTGAGCCACGGCCTGGGCCTCCGCCGCCGCCGCCACCGCCACTTCCCAGGCCTCGGGCAACTTCAGCAACGCCCCGTTGGGGACTCTTAACAAGGCAGTGAGGGGATTGATGCCCGCATTGATGACCAGCTTTTCCCACAAGACCGCCTCGATATTCTCCCGGGGTTGGCACTCCAGGCCGGCGCCGCGGAAGAGGTCCACCACGGCCGCCACCTCAGATGCGGCCACCTGGGACCCCGCCGGCGCCCCGATAAAAATAACCCCCCGGCCGGCATAGATTATCCGGCCCTCATCCTGGCGGGTCACCCCCAGGAGGCCCACCCCCGCCAGCAGGCGGCTGGTTCCCACCGTCCGGGCCATGGTCTCCAGGTTGCCCAAGCCGTTTTGCAGGGTGAGGGCCACGCCCCCCTGGGACATGAGCTCCGGGAGGACCCGGGCCGCGGTCTCCGTCTGGTAGGCCTTGACCGCCACGATGGTCAAATCGCACGGGCCCACCTCCGGCGCCAGGCCGATGGGCACCTCTACAACTCGCTGGACCCCTTCCAGGCTGTGTACCTGGATGCCCCGGAGGCGCAGCCGGGCCGCCCGGTCCGGGCGGTAATCCACCAAAGAAACCTCGACGCCGGCCTCCCGAAAGAGGGCGGCTATAAGACAACCCAAGGCCCCTGGTCCCAACACGGCCAGTTTCATCGCTCATCCTGACGGAAAATAAAGAAATAGCCTTCGAAATAACCGAAGGATTCTTTATCTTTTAGATGATTTGTACTAAAATTTCTATGAGTAATTAAAGAAAGGGGGCGATAATGACCACGCCCGTGGAATTAACACGACATTTCGACCGCGAGCTGGGAAGTCTGAAGCAGGATTTGCTCCGCATGGCGGCGCTGGCCGAAACCGCGGTGGGCAAGAGCGTGGAATCGGTAACCAACCGGGACTCTGATCGGGCCCGAGAGGTGATCATCGATGACATCACGCTCAACCGCATGGAACTGGCCATTGAAGAGCAGGCCTTTAAATTGCTGGCCCTGCGCCAGCCCGTGGCCACCGACCTGCGCCTGACCGTCGCGGCGATGCGCATCGCCACGGAACTGGAGCGCATCGGCGATCAGGCGGTCAACATCGCCGAAAGGGCGTTGGAATTGAACAGCCGCCCCCCCCCTGGAACTCCCCATCGATATCAAGCTCATGGCTGATATCGCTTTAGGGATGGTTCGCACCAGCATCGACGCCTTTGTCAACCAGGACCCCAAGCTCGCCCTCCAGGTCTGCCAGCGGGACGTGGAGGTGGACATCCTGGATGACGAATATATCCAGAAGCTCCTGGATTCCATGATTCAAGAATCCCGCTGGGTGACCCGGTTGCATCACTTCATCATCGTCGTGCGCAATCTGGAACGCATCGCCGACCTGGCCACCAACATCGCCGAAGACATCGTGTTCATCGTCGAGGGCCGGGTTATCAAGCATCGATGCGAAGATTGGATGATGTCCTAGCCCCGGACCTGACCTTGGCCTGGGCCAGTTTCTCCTCCAACAGAGTTAACTCCTGAGCTACCCGGGGTTGGGTCTGGCGGTTGCGCTCCAGGGTCTGTAAGGCATGCACCACGGAGGCATGGGACCGCTGGAACAGGCGGCCCAACTCCACCATGGTTTTTTCCGTATAGATGCGGCAGAAATAGAGGGCCATCTGGCGCGCCCGCACCAGACGCTTTTGTCGCGACCGCCCCAGCAGGTCCGGCAGGCTTATCCCATAGTAATCGCTGACAATCTTTTGAATATCCGGGGTGTTCAACCGGGTGTCCACGGCTTTCAGGTCCTGGAGCACCTCCTGGGCCAGGCGCTGACTGAAAGGTTTGTTAAGCAGCGTCGACCGGGCCACCAGACAATCCAGGGCGCTCTCCAGGCGCCGCACGTCCTCATCGACGTATTCGGCCAGATACTCCAAAATCTTGACGGAAACCTGAACTCCCCGGCGTTTGGCCTTGTTTTCCAGGATATTGACCCGGGTGGGGAAGTCCGGCGGCCCGATGGGAGTGATGAGGCCGCCGGTGAGCCGGGACCTCAGTTCCTGGGAGAGGTGGCCGATTTCCCCCGGCAGATAACAACTGGTAAAGACCAGCCGCTTATTCTGGCCCATGAGCGTATCCAGGGTGTAGCAGACCTCCGCCTGGATCTTCTCCTTGCCGCTTAAAAACTGCACTTCCTCCAGGAGCAGAATGTCGCAGTCCTGGCGAAAACGCTCTTTGAACGTGGACATCCGGCCGTTTTTGATGGCGCTCACCATCTCATTGGCGAAATTTTCGGCGGTGGTATAAAGGACCTGTTTCCCCGCCGCCGATTTGGAGACGAAGTTGCCCACCGCCTGGGACAGGTGGCTCTTCCCCAGCCCGGGTCCGGAGGTCAGGAACAGGATGCGGTTATAAAAGGTATCGTTGCGGGCCAGGGCCTGGGAGGCCTGGTATGCCAGCCGGTTGGAAGCCCCCACCACGAACTGGTCAAAGGTAAAGGCCCGGTTGAAACGCCGGCCGGCGGGTTTTTCCGCCACCAGGGGCAGGGAGGTCTGACGCACCAGGACCGGGGGGCGCACCGGAGCGGTGAGCAACTTTAGATGCACCGCCAGTTTTAAGTTCAAGGCCGTTTCCAGTGTCTGGCCGATGAGTTTGAGATAATGGGCCTGGACCCACCTGAGAGCAAAGGGATTGGGACAGGATAACACCAGCTCCCCCCCAGGGCCGGACTCGGCTTGAAGAGGCTCGATCCACAGATCGAAGGTGGCTTCGGGGAGCTGATTCTTGATGACTTCCTTGACGGCCTGCCAGATTGCTTCCATATTCCCCCTTTAGGTTGGGCGCTGCTTGTGGAGGGAATATAACCGCAGCCGCTATCCGGGTCAAAGGGAGTAGAGCGAAATCTACCTTAGGATTCTGCCGTAAAAAAAGGTGAGCAATTCGCTACAGAACGCAACAATGGTGCGGCTCTGGCCAAGTTAGAATAAAGATTAATTAATCCAATAGGTTAAAATGCATACACTACGAGGTTTGGAGGCTTGTGCCGCCCCATGCCTGATCCCATGAATTTACAGAATCTCCCGCATCCTGGGTTTTTCAGCGTTTTTCATAGGGTGAAAGAATTATTTAGGGCAAAATTCGCTAACTAATGAACTTTTAACAAAAATCATGTTAAAAACCTCGACTGGGGTGAACCGGCGGGGCAGGGACGCCCCGTCGCAGATTCCGGCCGGCGGGCAAGCCCTCGGCCGCCGCCTTGACAAATCTCCCGGAGGGGGTATCATGGCCTGGAGAAAAGCTGAAATTCATCCTTGAGGTTCGCAATGATCAATTACGTCGCCTACCGTAAGTTCGCCACCCTGAAGAACGGCAAGCGGGTGATGTTCCGTTTCCTCAACGAACAGGATCGGGAAGCGTTGGTCCTGATGTTCCAGGAAGCCCCGGAAGAGGATATCCGATTTCTGAAGCAAGACGTCAAGGACCAGAAACTGGTCAACGCCTGGGTTGATAACCTCAATTACCGCAAGGTGTTGCCCCTGGTGGCGGTGGACCTGGAAACCAACCGGATCATTGCGGACGCCACCCTCCATCGGGGCAAGCATGCCGCCAAGCATATCGGCGAGATTCGCATCTTCGCGGGCCGGGGCTTCAGGAACCTGGGTCTGGGGTCGTTGATGCTGGAAGAGCTCCTCAACCTGGCCTTGCAGGAAAATCTCATGTGGGTCAAGGCCGAGATCCTGGCGGATCATAAAAAGGTGATCAAGGCCTTCAGGGCCAAGGGTTTCGAACATAAATGCCTCCTGGACGATTATTTTGTCCGCAAGGACGGGGTGACCCACGATGTGGTCTTGATGATGCGCCCGGTGGTAAAACGCGACGAGGCGGAATTTTAGGTTCAGGCGGAAATAAGATCATGCTATGGTAGGGACGGGCTTCAAACCCGCCCCTATTTTTTTAGGCGGCGCTAATCTTCATTTTTGGAGAGAGACAACTATGCACCGGGTAGTTACGGGTCTGGAAATCTTTCTCCGGGAGCCCCCGGCCTGGGCCGCGGAGGCCCGGCTGGGACTCCTGAGCCATGCGCCCAGCGTCGGGCCGGACCTGGCCGGGGCCCGGGAACTCTTGGCCCGGCGCTTTCCCGGCCGGCTTAAAATCCTCTTTAGCCCCCAACACGGGCTGCTGGGGGAAAAGCAGGACAACATGATCGCCTCGGCCGATTTTGCCGACCCGGTCCTGGGCCTCCCGGTGGTGAGTCTCTATGGACCCCGCCTGACCCCGCCGCCCGAGGCCCTGGCCGCGGTGGATGTCATCCTGGTGGATCTCGTGGACGTGGGCACCCGGGTCTACACCTTTGCCGCCACCCTGGCCAAGGTCATGGAAGCCGCAGCCCCCCTGGGGAAGACGGTGGTGGTGCTGGACCGCCCCAACCCCATCTCCGGGACCGCGGTGGAGGGCAACGTCTTGCGGCCCGAGTGGGCCTCCATTGTGGGGCCTTACCCCCTGCCCATGCGCCACGGCTTCAGCCTGGGGGAGTTGGCCCGCTACTACAACGTCACCCAGGCTATCGGCTGCGACCTGACGGTGATCCCCGCGGCCGGCTGGCGGCGGGGCGGCTATTTTGACGCCACCGGGCTGCCCTGGGTGCTGCCGTCTCCCAATTTGCCCACCCTGGACGCGGCCATCGTCTATCCCGGCCAGGTCCTCCTGGAGGGCACCAATCTTTCGGAAGGCCGGGGCACCACCCGCCCCTTCGAACTGTTCGGCGCCCCGTGGCTGGAACCAGGACGTATCCTGGACCGTCTTAAGGAAAAGGCCATCGAACTCCCCGGGGTAATCCTCCGGACGGCCTGCTTCGAGCCCACCTTCCATAAGTTTGCCGGGGAACTGTGCCGGGGGTTTCAACTCCACGTCACCGGCCGCCGGACCTTCAAGCCCTACTACACCACCCTGGCCCTGCTATCGGTTATCCGGGAGCTCTACCCCGGCCAGTTCGCCTGGCGCCAGCCCCCCTACGAATACGAAACCGAGCGCCTGCCCATCGACCTCCTCACCGGCGACGACCTCATCCGCCGGGGCCTGGAAAACGGCCTGACCGTGCCGGAACTGGAAACCGCCTGGCAGGACGACCTGGCAAGATTCATGGAAGTGCGGCAGGAATTTTTGCTCTATCCGGAGTAGGGTGCGTCTCACGCACCATTTTGGGTGCGTAAACAGCACATTTTTATCCAGGTTGCGGGCCGGTTGGGGTATAAAGCGGTTTGAGGTTGATCTCCTTGACCGACTTTCTGACCTGGGCAAGGTCATACTGCACCTGAAGCTGTAACCAACTCTCAGGACTGCGGCCAAAGGCCTGGGACAGCCTGACGGCCATTTCCGGGGAAATGCCGGCGTGACAGTTCACCAGCACGGAAAGGGTCTTGCGGGTCACGCCAAGGCCGTGCGCCGCCCGGGTGACGGTCAAGCCCAGGGGTTCGAGGTACAACTCCCGGATAATCTCGCCCGGATGCGATGGATTCTTCATGATCATGGCGTGTCAATCCTGATACAAATAAAAGCGGCCGGTTAGCACGGAGCCACTTCCAAATGGATTCCTTCGTGTGCTTGCAGATGTTGAATGATCTGAAACAGGTTGTCCGCCCGCGGGTTTCCCTTCGGGCCCAACATCCGCATGAGACTTTTGGCCGGTATGTGGGTAGCCTCGGCCAAAGGCCCAAAACCAACCGCCATGTTGATATAGTCGCGCAAAATGGCCTTGCCGGTTTCCAGGTCACCGGCAAGCAGGGCGTCAATGCCCTCCTTGAGCATGGCTTGGCGAAACTCGGCGTCCTTCTGGGCGCGTTCCAGCAGGGTAGCGCGAAATTCTCTGGTAATGGCCATGGCGTCACCTCCTATCGTTTCCGCCTCTTGTAATCCTGCCAGCAAGACAGCGCCGCCCCAATGTCGGCCTGCTGCCTTTTTTTCGAGCCGCCGCCGAGCAAGATAATGAGCGCTTCCCCGTCCTTGCCAAAGTAGACCCGATAACCGGGGCCGAAGTTGATTTTGCACTCGTAGACGCCGCCGCCAACGCCTTCGACTCTTGAAAAGTTGCCTTGCTCTAAACGGTAAAGGGCCGTGGCAACCTTGGCAGCGGCCAGGGCGTCCAGACCAGCAAACCAATGAGCCAAGGGGGACTCGCCCCTCGCGTCTAAATATTCTCGAACGGCTATCGTCATATATTATAGTAACCTTTGTGTTACCATTGTCAACCGTTTTTCGCTATTGAGCCTTTTGTCTAGTTTTGGGGATGTTTGGGGGCTGAAAGCCGCGGCCTATGAGGGGTATGATTATTTAAGCTGGATAATTAGCGGGATTTTGTCCAGTTTTCTTTTTGCCGCGCTCAAGGGTAGGACAGACAAAATATTATATTTTGTCTAATGCTTACCTTTGATTGGATTCCTTGTCACTTGTACCCGCTCTTAATTTGGTTCCGCCAGGCTTTGGTAAAAAACGGCCATTAAAAACCTCTGCCTCCCTATAATCTACGATTATTCTCTCCCCCCTATAATAGGCCCGTATCAATTCATCATCGGACCTTCGACGAAGGAGCGACAGTTCCCAAAGTTCGAGAGCATAGAATACGCCCGTACCATTATGAACTGAACGATAGTAGCACCAAAACAATGCTACTGTGAGTGTGAGCTTTGCCAAGCAATCTAATGACCAGATGCCATTTTCATATAGGCCCTTGATACCATAGGCAAAAATTACAACTCCGGCTGTTGCTAAAATAAAATGGACGATTACGACAATGCTTTGGTAGAACGAATGCTCTCTCTTCAGTAATTCATTCTCGCTAAACTTAGCCATATTATTATCCATTCAAATATCCCCATGATTGCGAATAATTCTATATATCTTTATGGCAAAACTAAACATTATTAATATAAAACCAAACCGCATACAATATAGAAAACCAGAAGCTTCAATTAAATTGTTAATTACCCCTATAATTGGTGTGTAATCACCTATTATTCCAATATGAGTTTCAGTGTACACAATTGGTTTAAGTCCGAACCAAATATATAATGAAATACAAATAAAGCCTATAAAATCCAAATAGAGCGTAATAACTTCACAATTGAAAAATCTATTTCCTTTCACCGTTTATGTCCTCACTTGCATACCTTGTAGCCTTTGATCTGTGTAAAAATAGACAGAATGCTTCAAATTGTCTGATGTTAATTTCCGATAAAGCAAGGACGCAGGCGCTCTTGGATTTTAGCTCTACAGAATTAATTTTTTAGATAGTCCACATATTCAGAGGGCCACATTATCTCTACTTTCACAATACCTTTCCCTCTTAGTTTTTTCCCCATTTTGATTAGCGTTGGATAAAAAGTAAGAATAATATTTATTTCAGCATCTTCAGCTTCAGCCACAAGTTTGAATTCAGGTGGTCCAAGTTTCTCATCTTCAAAAATATTGCTTATTTCTTCCATTTTATGTATAATCTCCGGGCTTTCTGAGTCATTTGTATTATTATAGATTCTGACTAAACCTGAAAGATGTCTTGTCTCCTCCTCCGGCACGCCTGATAATCTTATTAACTTAAATTTACTACGATTATCGAATATGGTTTTTAGGGCTTTTCTTTCTTCTGCGCCTCCAGGTCGACGTAATCCCTCAGGAATATGAATATCATCATCATGTCGACCGAGTGATGAAAAGACATCACTATCCATGGTGACTTTCTGTTCTTTCCCAGATTTTGAGTCATCCATATCGAAATCCTCCCTTAAGGAAATCACTCTTGATCATATTTCACTAATTAAACAAAATACCACGAATTGTCCAATCCTACAAAGAAATATAGGCGCGTAAGACGCGCCCTACGAAGCTTTTTCTCTATTTCAAACTCCTGCGGATTTTCCCTGACCCCTGACCACTGGCCACTGCTCTTCACGGAAAAATGCTCCGAATCGCCGCGGCCAGGGTATCTACGCCCACCAGTTCCAGGCCGGGGAATTCGCCCAGGTGTTCCTGTTGGCGGCGGGCCAGGAGGGCGCGCTTGAAGCCCAGTTTGTGGCCTTCCTTGAGGCGGAGTTCCGGGGCGCTCACGGCCCGGACTTCGCCGGTGAGGCCGACTTCTCCGAAGATCAGGGTGTCGGCGGGCACCGGCCGGTCGAGGAAGGAGGAGGCCAGGGCCATGGCCACCCCCAGGTCGGCGGCGGGTTCCGTCAGGCGCACCCCTCCGGCCACATTGACGTAAAGGTCCTGGCCGCCCATGGCCAGTCCCACCCGCTTTTCCAGGATGGCCACCAGGAGCGACACTCGGCCCGGGTCCACGCCCATGCTTTGGCGGCGGGGTTGCGCCAGGGAGGAGGGCGAGACCAGGGCCTGGACCTCCACCAGGATGGGGCGGGAACCCTCCAGACTGGGAATGACCGCAGCGCCGGGGACTTCCAGGGAGCGTTCCGCCATGAACAGTCCCGAGGGGTTGGTTACCTCAACCAGGCCCGCCTCCTGCATCTCAAAAATCCCCAGCTCGTGGGTGGGGCCGAAGCGGTTTTTGACGGTGCGCAGCAGCCGGAAGGCGTGGCTCCGGTCGCCTTCGAGATAGAGCACCGTATCTACAAGATGCTCCAGCACCATGGGGCCGGCGATGGCGCCTTCCTTGGTGACGTGGCCGATCAGGAAGGTGGCGATGCCGGTGAGTTTGGCCTGCTGCACCAGGCGGAAGGCGGTCTCCCGGACCTGGGCCAGAGAGCCGGGGGCCGCGGGCAGGGTGGCGGTGTAGAGGGTCTGGATGGAATCCAGCGCCAGGTAGGCGGGGCGGCACTCCTCCACGACCTTGAGGATATTTTCCAGGCAGGTTTCCGTGGCCACCAGGAGCCCCGGGGAAGTGAGTCCCAGGCGGTCGGACCTAAGTTTGATCTGGGTTTCGGACTCTTCCCCGGAGATATAGAGGCCCTTATCTCCCCGGCTACAGAGCCGGTCCAGCACCTGGAGCATCAGGGTGGATTTGCCGATGCCGGGGTCGCCCCCCAGGAGGACCACGGAGCCGTGGACCACGCTGCCGCCCAGGGTACGGTCGAATTCCGTCAGGCCGCTCACCTGCCGGACCTCGGGGGGCGCCTTGAGTCCGATCAGCGGCTGCGGGGCCTGGCGCCGGGGCGGCAGATTAACCTCGGGCACGGGCGCGGAGGGGGTCACTTCTTCGGCCATGGAACTCCAGGCGCCGCAATCGGGGCAGCGCCCCAGCCATTTGGGCGCCTGGTAGCCACAGTTCTGACAGATAAACACGGACCTTCCGGGGCGGGCTGCCATGGATTTCGGCCATCCTCTCGCAAAGCAGGAGCTTTGCCGGCAATGGGGTTCCCAAGCAGGAGCTGGGGAACCAGAAATAAAAATTGTTGGTGGCGCCGGCATGTTGCCGGTGCGGCGCACAGGCTGGAAGCCTGGCCGCCAAAGGCGGCGGGCGAGGACGCCCGCCCCACGAACCTTAGCACATTTTATGGGTAAGGCAGAGTTGGCTCAAAAAAATGAGAATTCGTCCAGGAATAAATTATAATGAAACCTAAGACCATCCGCAGCCTCGCGCTGCCATGGCGCGGCCGGACTTGGGGGCGGCGCCGCCTGCGGTTTATGGCATCGTTTCGGGAGATTGCCTCATCGACACCACCGGTTTACCCCAGCAGTTTACCCCAGCCCCGGCTCCCCTGGCAACCGGGATTCTCCTGGACAACCTGGGGCAGGGCCTCGGACCCCTGGCGAACCGGCCGGCGCTGATGACCCTGGGGCGGCTGGCCGCGGCCCGGTCGCTGGAGGTCTATCTGGTGGGCGGCTCGGTGCGTGAACTGGCCCTGGGCCGGGAGGCTCACGACCTGGACCTGGCGGTCTCGGCCCAGACGCTGCCGTTGGCCCGGGACCTGGCCGGCGCCCTAGGCGGGACCTATGTCCTCCTGGATGAAACCGAGCGCACCGCCCGGGTGGTGTGGCATGAGGAGATTCTGGACCTGGCCGAATTCCGGGCCCCCACCCTGGAGGGGGACCTGGCGGGCCGGGATTTCACCCTCAACGCCCTGGCCGTGGATTTGAAGGCCGTCTTAGGGAAAGGTCCGGCGGAGCTTATCGACCCCCTGGGGGGCCTCCCGGATTTGGCCCATCGCCGTCTCAAGATGGTGGCGGCGGAAAATTTCCATCACGACCCCCTGCGGCTCCTCCGGGCCTATAGGTTTGCCGCCACGCATGGCTTTCAAATTACTCCGGAAACTACGGCTGCCATCCGCCGGGCGGTTCCGGAATTTTCCCGGGTGGCGGCGGAAAGGGTGCACCAGGAGTTATTCCTGCTCCTGGCGGCGCCGTCGGCCGCCCCGGTGCTGGCGGCGATGGAGGCGGTGGGGCTCCTGAGCCGGGTGTTTCCGGAACTGGATGACATGAAAGGGGTGGAGCAGAACGGCTACCATCACCTGGATGTCTACGGCCATTCCCTGGCGGCCGTGGCCTACCTGGAGGAAGTGTTGGCGGCGCCGGCGGCCTATTTCGGGGAAATGGCGGCGGAGGTGGTCCGCTACGCCAGCCAGCCCCCCAAGACGGTGCTCTTGAAACTGGCCGCCCTGTTTCATGACGCCGGCAAGCCCCGGGTGCAGGGGCGCCGCCGCGACCCGGAGCGCTATACTTTTTACTTTCACGAAAAAGTGGGGCTGGAGATATTCAGCCGGGTGGCCTCAAGGTTGCGGTGCAGTCAAGCTGAAATCAAGACGGTAAGCGCCCTCATCCAGATGCACATGCGGCCGTTTTTGCTGCTGCCGGCCTTCCGGGAGCGGGAACTCAGCTTTCGGGCCTTGGGCCGGCTGGTGCGGGCGGCACGGCCTGAACTGCCGGGCCTCTTTGCGTTGGCCATGGCTGACAGCCTGGCTGGACAGGGTCCTCTGAAGCCGGCGGATTGCGAGGCGGTTTTGGCGGATCTGGCGGACGCGGCCTTGCAGTTCTTAAAGGAGCGTCTGGAACCGCAAGAACGCCACCCCAGGCTGGTTAGCGGCCATGATTTGATCCGCCTGGGGCTGACGCCGGGACCCCGGTTCCGACAACTGCTGACCCAGGTGGAGGAGGCCCAATGGGAAGGCCTGGTCCAGACCCGGGAGGAAGCCCTGGCAATGGTCCGGCGGCTGCTGTAGGCCGGGAAAGGGTTCAAGTTTGACTGGGAAAAAATCTAAAAATTTAGAAGCCTTATCGTTGCTGTTTTTAGCAGGTTATATTAATGTTAAAATTAATTATTTAATTTTTATAAATATGGGAGATTAGATTATGGAGATAATGCCCCCTGACCCCGGCAATAAAGACCCGCAAACCGGCACCTTGATCAGGCTTCGGGGACTTTATCCCTCTCTCAAAACCGCCTTGCGAAAGGTGGCTGACGTCATCCTCAGGCAACCGGAGATGGCCATCTACGCCTCGGTAAACGAGGTGGCGGCCGTGGCGACGGTCAGCGAAGCCACCGTGATGCGGTTCTGCCGCATCCTGGGCTTTAAGGGCTTCCAGGATTTCAAGATCGCCCTGGCCCGGGAGATGGTGATCCCGTCACCGCGCTTCCGCGAAGAGGCGGGCGGCGAAGCTGAGGACGATACCGCACTGGTGCGCAAAGTATTTCAAACCAACACCGCGGCCTTGCAAGATACCCTGGAGATTCTGGAGATCGAGGCGATGCAGGAGGCGGCCCAGCTCCTGCTCGCGGCCCGGCAGATCCTGGTGGTCGGGGTGGGCGGCTCCGGCCCGGCCGTGACCTACACCGGCAACCGCTTTCTCCTGCTGGGCCTCAAGGCCACCACCTGCACCGATTTCTACCTGATGCTGATGGCGGCCTCAAAGCTGTCCCCGGGAGACGTGGTGCTGGCCATCTCCAACTTGGGAACCACCCGGGAAATCGTGGAAACGGTGGGGATAGCCCGGGAAAAACAAGCCAGGGTCATGTGTATCACCAACAATTCCCTGTCACCTCTGGCCCGGGTTTGCAACCCCGTCCTGGTTACGGCTTCCCGGGAAGTCACCCTGCCTGAGGAGGCCGTGGCCTCCCTGGTCTGTCAAATTGCCCTCCTGGACGCCTTGTTCGCCCTGATTGCGGCGGGCCAGGGGGCGCGGTCCCAAGAGACCCTCAGCGACATGGAAGATGCAATGGTCAAAGCGGGAGTAGTGCGTCAACCCGCCCAATAGCCCCCAAACGGCCCCCGGGACGTTATCGATGTCAGAGGCGTTAAACCACCGGCGCGGCTTCAGGATCAATTATGAACGCCCAGCAGCAGTTGAAAGAGGATATTGTGCGCATCTGCCGGATGCTGCACCGGAAAAATTACCTGGCCGCCACCGACGGCAATGTGAGCGTGCGCCTGGGAGACCGGGTGCTCATCACCCCCAGCGGGATTAACAAGGGCCTCATGGAGGCGTATCAGGTGATCACCGTGGACCTTACGGGCCGGGTGCTCACGGGAGAGGGGCAGCCCACCTCGGAGATCCGCATGCACCTTTTGGCCTATGAGTTGCGCCCGGATGTTTCGGCCGTGGTGCATGCCCATCTGCCTTACGCCACGGCCTGTACCCTGGCGGGGATCGACTTGCTGGAACCCATTTTGCCCGAGGTGGTGATAACCCTGGGGGGGATTCCCACCGCGCCCTACGCCACCCCCGGAACCGATGAAGTGCCGGAGGCCATCCGGGGTATCATCCAGGAATATGACGCCCTGCTCTTATCCCGGCACGGCGCCATGACGGTGGGGCGGGACGTGACCGACGCCTACAACAAGATGGAGAAGCTGGAACACACCGCCCGGGTGGTCCTGGCGGCGCGGCTCCAGGGCCCGCTGCCGCCGCTGCCCCCGGCGGAGGTGGAGAAGCTGCGGCTGCTGGGGGAGAAGTATAAGGCAGGGGGTTGAGTTTTGATATCTGCGTGGAGTGCGGAACTTTGGGTAGTGGGCCGCGTCCGAACTTCTCTTCACAATCGCATTTTTTCGCAATTGCCATATGGTCTCCTGAAAAATTTGCGCCTCTTGCCTTATGTCTCAAAATTTGGTACATATTAGATTAGAATAATGAAATGGCAAGTGCGCCTCAGCAAAAGAGCAGTTAAAAATTACCAGAAACTGCCTTGGCTGATTCAAGAGCGCTTCAAGGCCCTGGCCTTGGAACTGCGCAGCACCGGCCCGGTGCAACGGCAGTGGCCTCATTACGGCAAAATCCAAGGCATGGAGAATTGTTATCATTGCCATATCAAGCCAGGCCGACCCACGTATGTAGCCGTTTGGAAAGTCACCGGCGCGCACTGCCTGGAGGTGACCTATGTTGGAACCCACGAAGGAGCAGATTACCAAAGACTTTGCTGAAGTCTGTCGACGCTATCGGCTCCCCGACGATAAAATCAGCAAAATTCAGGAGGCCGTATCCGCCATCCTGGGGCCTGAGGACGAGTCCATCCCCCTGGAGGAGGTCTTTCCTGACCTGCATCAGGGCAGCGCCATTCGCGGCTTGCGCCTGCGGGAGGGCCTGACCCAGGAGCAGCTTGCCCACCTGCTGGGGGTCAAGCGCCCCAATCTCTCGGAGATGGAGAACGGTAAGCGCCCCATCGGCAAAAACATGGCCAAACGCCTGGCTCAGGTCTTAAAAACAGATTATAAGGTTTTTCTCTAACCCTCCGTCCTCGCCCCGTAATCCTTAGGGTTCGTTTATTTACTTAGTGATTTGCATAGGTTTACTTGGTGTAAGCGGCTGTGGATGCTGGTATGGTTGGGCCTCTGGCAGGGATGGAGGGATAGGCGGTGTGTTCTGGCCCTGATCTGGGGAGCCCTCGAAAATGATTGTAACTCCTGGTTGCTCCTTTTTGATTGCTTTTATCTCATTATCTTTTGTTAAGTTATCCGCTTGTAATTTTGCAATCTTCTTTTGAAGCCTATAATTAATTCTTTCCAGTTCCTTTACATATAAAGATAGTTCTGGAGCGGCATCTCTGAGTTTCCTGGTAATCTCGTTTGGACGGCTCATAACCCTCTCCTTCTTTTTCCTCTCGTTCCCAAGTTGTCCTTGGGAACGCCATTATGGCCCAAGCTTCGCTTGGGCAAAATAATTACTCATGGCGCTTCCTGGCTCAGATATGGATTGCCTGAGCAAAGCAAAGCTTTGCAATCAATTGGGTTCCCAAGCGCAGCTTGGGAACCAGAGTAGAAAACCTCGCCCGTGGCCGGTTCACCCCTCTCGACTTTCCATAAATTCCATATAGTCCGGATCTCCTACCGGGAGCTTGGTTTCATCTTCAACCGCCTTGGCCTCAGGAGATTCTGCCATTTTCACGGCTCGCGGTTTCCGGGCTCGAGGGACCGGGGCCATGGCCTCCGGCGCGGCCATTTCCTCTTCCAAGGAAGCCAAGACACGATAAACCGCCTTAATTTCCTGCACCAATTCCTTGGGGGAGAGTTCGGTCATGGAGGCGTGGGAGGTGACAATCTGGGCGGTTAAATTGAGGACTTCACTGGCCATGGGAATTTCTCCTCTCATTATATTCTGCTCCCAAGCTGGCTTGGGAGTCAGAATATTGCCTGGTGATTATATCTTTCCGGTGTATCTGACGCCCTCGAGGCCCTTAAAATGGGCATCTTGGGTCCAAATAACGCCGAGGTAGGTTTGCGCCGTTGCCAAAATGACGCTGTCCGCCAGGGGCAGTTTGAGATCACTGCTGATTCTGGCGGCTCTCAGCGCTAACCTGGCGTCCAAAGGCACAATCAACCCCTGGTGCATCGCCGCAGCCGTCTGGAGCGCGGCATCCTCCCCCCTTTGTTGGAAGACTCGTTTGAATACTTCCAGGATGCAGATGGTGGGAACTATGAGAGACCCCGTATCCTCCAAAGCTGCGGCATAGAAATCAGCATTGGGGCCGTCGGCAAAGTACTCCAGCCAACCGCAGGAATCCACCAGGTTCATACCCGATCCCCGGCGCGATCCACCTCCGTATCAATCCCCTTGATAAACCCTCGCAAAGATTTGGGCTCTCTTAAGGGTATGAGTTCGATGCGATTCTCATACTGGAGGACCTGCACCCTGGTGCCTGGCTGAATGTCCATGGACTCCCTCACCTCGCGAGGGATCACTATCTGAAATTTCGATGAGACGGTGACTTGCTTCATGACGATCTCCATCGATCACAGTTTCGTTCTACGCTATCATAATCGATACCATGGGGCAAGGTGAGATAGTTACAGGATTTGCAGCAGCTGAGCGCAGTTTGCTAAGGCTCCAACACCACCTTTAAGGATTCCCGGGCTTCGGCCACGATCTTAAAGGCGGCTTGAATCTGGTGTAAGGGCAGGGTCTGGGTGATGGTGTCTTTGATGTTGATCTTTTTATCGGCAATGAGGGCCAGGGCGGCTGCCAAATCGACCGGGGCGGCGCCGTAGGATGAGGTTACGGTGAGTTCATGGCGCCAAAAGTCGGGGATGGGAATGGCGATATCCCGGTTGGGGATGGCAAAGAGGAGAATAATGCCTTTCTTATCGATACAGCGGAAGGCCTGCTCCACCGCGGCGTAAGCGCCGGTGCAGATGATGACCCGCTCGGCCTTGAGGTTCAGGTCTTGAGCGGCGTTAACCACTTCATCGGCGCCGAACTCCCTGGCCTTCCGGAGGCGATACTCGTTCAGGTCGGTGGCCACCACCCGGGCGCCTTTGAGCTTGGCCAACTGGATATTCAGGATGCCGGAGATGCCGCAGCCCAGGATCAGGACGGTTTGCCCGGGGCGGATGTCAATCAGCCCCAGGCCCCTGACCCCGCAGGCCAACGGCTCGATCATGGTGCCTTCCAGATAGGAAACCTGATCCGGTAAGACGTAAACTCCATAATCCACGTTAATCTTGGGCACCCGGACAAATTCACTATAGCCGCCGGGATCGTAGTTGCCTGAATGCAGGGTATCGCAGGCCGTATGGTTGTCGTCCCGGCAATATTTGCACTCATTACAGGGCACGTGATGGCTGACAAAGACCCGCTGGCCGGGTTGGTAGCGGCCGGATTGCGACTCCACGATGTCGCCGGCGATCTCGTGGCCTAAAATCCGGGGCGCCTTCTTAATGCGGTACCATTCCATCACATCGGTGCCGCAGATACCGCTGGCCCGGACCTTGACCAGAATCTCCCCCGGCCCGATCTTGGGCGTGGGCAGTTCCTCCAGGCGAATATCGTTATTGTTGTAGTATTTGGCGACTATCATATGGGGTCAAATAAGTTCAAAGTTCAAGGTTAGCGGCTTATCCATGTTGCCCCTTGAACTTGGGGTATTATGCCTTGACTCCCGGTTTATCCGCTTTGGTCTGCTTCAGGATTTCGTGAGCCTGCTTGACGGACACGTTGTCATGGACGATGGCCCGTAAGGCCTTGGCCATGGCCACCGGATGCTCACTCTGCCAGACATTGCGGCCTAAATTGATCCCTACGGCGCCTTTCTGGATGCCGTCATGCACAAATTCCAGCACTTCCAGTTCGGTCTCACACTTAGGCCCACCGGCCATAATGACCGGCACCGGGCAGCCATTCACGACTTGATCGAAATGTTCCTCGCACCAATACGTCTTAACCACCCTGGCGCCCAGTTCCGCGGCGATGCGGCAGCATAATTTCAGATAACGGGCCTCCCGCTGGTCCAATTCCCGGCCGACCGCGGTAACCGCCATCACCGGGATGCCGTAATCTTCGCACTGATTGACCAGGGTCGCCAGATTCTTGAGCGTCTCCTTTTCGTAGGCACTGCCGATAAAGATCGACAGCCCCACGGCGGCGGCATTCAAGCGGATAATTTCGGCAATGGAGGTGGTGAGTTCCTCATTAGCCAAATCTTTGCCCACCATGCTGGTGCATCCGGAGACTCTGAGCACGATCGGTTTGGTGGTGAGGGGGTCTATCGCCGACCGCAATACCCCCCGGGTGACAAAGATCGCATCCGCATAAGGCAGCAACGGTTTTACCGTCTCTCCCGGCCGCTCCAGCTTCCGGGTGGGCCCTTGAAAATATCCATGATCAATGGGCATAAAAAAACATTTGCCATTAGGCATGAGTTGGCTTAAGCGATTTTTCATTCCCCAATTCATGGGTAGATCTCCTGTCCCTTGAGCATTGTTAGTATTTTTATGAAATATTATTCCGGCCGGACCAGCAAATAACCTTTATTAATCAACCAATGGTGAAATTGATAAGTGGTGTATCGACAACCTGTTTTACAAGTCTGTCTTATCCGTTCATACACATCCGAGCCCGGTGGTTGTTGATCCAAATCCATCTGTACCGGACATTGCACATCCTTACAGAATTCCCGGCGTTGATAATCAATATAACCAGCAATAGACATCTGTAGCCTCAATCTTGATCTTAAAATGGCACAGTCGGGAAACGAGTGTCTAAGCTATTGGTGGGCTCTGACCTCCGACAGTTTTTCTCTTATCTTCTCCCCTTCGGCGGCAGGCTGCGGAGGCGTTCGATTTCGGCCTGTTCCAGTTGGAGAAATTCGTCCCGGGGGTAGTCGTTTCTGATAACCCGGGTGACCCGGTGAATGGATGTCATGAAAGGCGCCGAATACATGTTTTCCCAGGTGATGTGCACGGTATCCGTTTCCGGCTCAAAATGGGCCCCCCGCCAGGTACCAAACACGGCGTCGAACTCAAGTTCGTAGAGTTCATCCCAGACCAGCTTCAGCAGTTCCACCACTTCGGCTTCTTCGAGTCGGCAATCGCAATAATAGAGTGAGAAGTCTTTCATTAGAGGTTCCTGCTTTGACCAGTTCAAAGTTCAAGGTTTAAGGTTCAAGGTTGCCCTCAGTTTATAAATCTTGGGCAAGGGAAGCAAGGGGGCCAGCCCGAAAAAAACCGGGGCGCCGCCAGGCGACGCCCCGGGATAAGGTTACCTCAGCCTACTTTTTCTTTTTTTCTTGGAAGTACTTGCAGTCGGTGGGCGCGGTGAAGGCGCCCGGCCGGGCTTCCTTGAAAATGGCCAGCAGGAAAGGATACTCAATGGCCCGGCAGTGCCCAAAACACACCTTGGACATCTGGGGGTCATAAGTGTATTTGATGTTCTTGCAATCATCACACAGAATCGCCATATTGAGGATTCCTCCTATGTTCCGTAGTTACGCAGCAACTACCAGGATTTCCCGTACTTGCGCTGGGCCGTGATGCGTTTCCAGGCGCTGCCGTCCAGGTCTTCCGGGGTGAGCTGGGTGCAGGCGACGAGCTTGCCCCGAGCCGACACGACACAATTCTTGGGCTTGCCCAAGAAGGTGACATTAGCAAAGGGCGGGGCCGAGGTCTTGCCTTCCCCGGACAGGGGCTTCAGGTCTTCGGTCTCGACGTAGCCCGGCAGGATGAATTCCTTGCCCTTGGCGGCTTCGGGATCCACTACCCGCTGACCGTTTTCCCACTCGGCATAGTAGAGGTCGTCACAGCCACCGCATTTGAAGTTGCCTTTATAATCCCAGAAGCTGTAAGGATCCAGGAAATTCCGGGCCTTGCATTTCGGACAATCATACATCAACGATATTTTGAATTCAGTCATATCGAGTCAATCCTCCCGTTATGGATAAAGGTGCGGCGTTCGGGGGCACGGATGCCGGCCCCCCACCGTTCCTAGGTTAGATGACTTCCTTGGCTTCCATTTCCCGGATCTGGTCCGAGCTGAGGCCGCAGACCCGCTGGTAGATTTCTTCGTTGTCACAGCCTACCGGCCGGTGCACGTGTTTCAGCCGCGGCGGGGACTCGCTCATCTTGTACATGACCTTCTGGGTGAAGACGTCGCCGTAGTACGGGTCATCGTACCAGCCCAAGGCGCCCCGATCCAGCCAGTGGTCGCAATTGGCCGCTTCCAGAACCGTGAGCAGGGGCTGAGAAATGATGCCGGCGCCGCTGAAGATGCGGTTGGCCTCTTCCTTGGTCTTGTCCTTGAGGAACTCCTCAATGGCCGGGTAGATCTCTTCCTGGGACTTGGCTTCCACCCGATCATCGTGGGAGGCGTACTTTTTGCCCAGGTCGGGACGGCCGATGAGGTTCATCAGATTGGCGAAATCTTCGTCTTTGTAAGCCTGGACGCAGATGTAGCCTTCTTCTTTCTCAGCCGGATGGTCCGAATGGGGATATGAGGTCAGGCCGCAGGCGCAGATGCCGTTGACGCAGATCTCGGTATCCCAGTTGCCCCAGCGCATCCGCACGACGCCGCTACGGCCCCAAAGGGGCAGGGCGTATTCGGTGTAGCGGGTGGAGCCTTGCACCTGGGAGCACTCGAAGTAGTTGCCCAGGCCCGAGACCGTGTCACGCCAGTAGAGGCCGGCCAGCATGCCGGTGGAGACCAGCATGCCCACGGAGTAGTCCATGATCCAGGTGGTGTGCTTGCTGGGGAAGCCGGCGGAGGCCCTTCCGGCCCGATGGCCGGTGAAGGAGAACACGCCGCCCTTGGCCTGGCCCAGGATGTCGTAGGAGGCCCAGTTCCGGCCGGGGCCGAAGCCGCCGAAGCCGCCGCACCAGGCTAACACGATACGAGGGTTGACCTCTTTGCAGGCGCCGTAGCCGATCTTCCAGCGGTCGAAGGTGCCGGGCCGGTAGTTCCACACCATGGCGTCGGATTTTTGCACCATGTTGTAGAAGATTTCCTTGGCTTCGGGTTTGCGATAGTCCAAGGTGACGAAGTATTCGTTGTGGTTGGCGCCCTGGAAGGCCGGGGAGGTGCCACGGCCCGGGTTCCACCGGGATACCGGGTAGAACCAGGTCTCGTTGTAAGGCGAGCAGTGACGCATGGGCTCACCCAAACGGGGCACTTCGATCTTGATGACCTCGGCTCCCAACTCGCCCAAGTAGGCAGCGGCGCAGGGGCCCAGGATGTACTGGGTGCAGGACAGCACCCGATACCCCTTCAGGGACTCGGGTTTATCAAACAGCGCGTCCTTATTGAAGATAGTCTTGCAATAATCCTCAAAGGGTAGTTTGTCCAGGTGTTCGGTCATATTTCCTAACCCCCTCTATTAGATGAGCCCTTTGCCGTAAAGCTCATTCAGCTTGGCGGTGTCGAAGTTGCAGAACTTGCGATAGACATCGCTGTTGTCGAAGCCCACGGGACGGCCCAGGTCTTTGACCCGGCCCGGAGTCCGGTGACCGTAGAACAGGGAGCCGCAGAACAGCACCTTGCCGTAGTGGGCCGTGTCGATGGCCCGCACCATGCCCCGGTATTTGTAGTGAGGCTCTTCCGCCACTTCGTCGATGAAGGATACGCCGCCGGCGGCCACTTCTTCCTCCAGCAGTTTGGCCCGGCATTCTTCCCGGGTCCAGTCCTTCATCCAGTCGGTGAGGATGGTACAGGTCTTGACCTGCTGGTCGTGGCCGACCCGGTCGATGACCACCCGCAGGGTGGGTTCGTCCAGGATCATGTCTTCCAGCTCGGGGCGGTCTTTGCCCACGGTCTTCCAGATGCGGTACCACAGCCGGTCATGGCCGCCGCCGACCATCATGTAGCCGTCTTTGCAGGGGTTGACCGAGTAGATGTTGATGGCCAGGTCCCAGTTGCCGTAACGGGGCTTACTGGAGCCGTCCATGCCGTACCATCCCCAGGCATAGTCGTGAATCCTGAGGTGGGCTTCCGCCGAGGTGACTTCGATGAACTGGCCTTTGCCGGATTTTTCCCGGAAGATCAAGGCGGCGATGGTGCTGTGGGCCGTCAGGTTGCCGGCCAGGATGTCGTCAGACTTTTCGCCGGACCGGATGGGGGTGCCGCCGAAGGACTTGGGCAGCCCGGTGGCATGGCACCAACCGGTGGAACAGGGCGAGGAGGGATAAAGTTCGCCCGGCTTATCCTTCAGGGGGCCCCACTGGCCTTTCTGTCCGTTCCAGACATAGATCAGACGGGGGTTGATCTTGGAGAGCTGGCGATAGCCGATGCCCCATTCATCGAACTGCCCGGGGGCATAGTTCTCGATGAGCACGTCGGCGTGGACGACCAGCTTCTTCAGGATAGCCCGGCCTTCTTCCTTGGTCAGGTCCAGGGTGATGGACTGCTTATTGCGGCATTCGTGCAAGAAACCGCCGCCGCACAGATCGCCGTTGACATCGTCTTTGAACATGTAGCGTTTGCGCCCAAAGGCGGTCAGCTTCCGGAGGGGCGAGCCGCCCGGAGGTTCGACCATGATGACGTTGGCCCCCAGTTCGCCGAAGTAGCCGCCCGCCTGCATGACGTTGGCCTGCAAGCCGCCGTGGCCGCATTCCAGGACGCGGATTTGGCCCAGGGCCTCGGGTTTGGCCATCTCGTGCTTGGGATGGAGCCAGCCCTCAAAGATGGTGGAGATTTCCCGGGAAGCCTCGGTGCAGATTTTGGGGTCATAGACTTCTTCAAATGTGGGAATTGGGTTTAGAGGCCACAGTAACGGTGCTTCTTGAACCTCTTTCTTAAGATCTTCGGACATTCAGAATCCTCCTTCATTACGGTTGATTCAATTTTCGACACTTAGGAAAACTTGAGTCCGCTCAAGTCCAGCCTTCTGCGGTTAGGCGGCAGCCACCTCCTTTCACGCGAAATTTGGCTCACCCGAGGGAGCCAGACAGGGAAGTCCCTTTAAAGTCGTGCATACCTTTACTAAGCTAATTTTGTGCCAAATAGTGCAATTGACGCTATTTTTTCCCTAATTGATTTTAACTTACTTGATTTATTAGATTATTTGCCTGGTTACTTTTTACCCCGGCGGCGGCGGTTCGGGCCCGGCCATCCCCTAAGCCGCTAAGGCTGGGGGAATCGGTATCAGGTAGGGGGTGTTTTACCCCGAAGCCATTTAATTCGCAGTTGCAATAAGAGGGCACTAAATAATTTTGTCATTCTGAACGGAGCGCAGCGGAGTGAAGAATCTCGGCGGCTCAAAAGGGAGATTCTTCGCTACGCTCAGAATGACAAATCATATGAAAGTGTAGGGCAGGCGCCCTCGCCTGCCCATGGATAGCCGGGGGCGGCTGTCCTACATTTCACCGGCGAGGGCGACGGTTCTACATTCTCATGCTTCGTTGTGTCCGTGAGGAAATGATCGTTGGGATAAGAGGTTGGGGAGTTTAGGATGGGGTTTGAAATTCTGGGGCGGCGGTTTTGAGAGTTTTTAGTATAATGATGCGAATCAACCCGCCGGGCCAGGCGCCAGACATCAAATGGTGGCACAGGCGTCTCGCCTATGCAGGCGCAGGCTAAAGCCTGCGGCTACCATAAATTGCGGTTTGATTGCAAATCGGTATCAACGAGCTTGAGACCATGGCAGATCAGCAGAGCCAATCCCCGCCCAACTGGTTTGAACGCCACCCCAAGAAGACTATATTCGGGTTGGTCGTTATCCTGATGCTATCCGCCGCCTATGGCGCCGAAAAGCTCCTGGCCCATATCAACCGCACCCATAACCTGGTCATCTTTTCCGAGCGGCGCTACATCAATTTAAGGGAGATCCTGCCCTTAATCGATACGGTGGATGTCCCCCCGGATAGGGCTGTGCGCGAGTCCGACGGCCTGGTCCAGAAACCCTACCGGGTCAGAACCGACGCCCGGGGCTTCATGCTGCCCTATAACCGCTATGAGAAACCGGACCTCAGCCTGATCTTTCTGGGCGGCTCCACTGTCGCCTGCATCTACGTGGAGGAAGAGAACCGCTTCCCTTACCTGGTGGGCCAGCTTCTGGAGCAAAAAACCGGAAAAAAGATCACCTCCATCAATTCCGGGGCCGGCGGCAACAACTCTTTGCATTCCCTGGATATCCTCTTGAACAAGCTCATCCCGGCCCGGCCCGACGTCGTGGTCATGATGCACAATATCAACGACCTGGTGGCTCTCCTTTACGACCGCACTTACTGGAGCCAAAATCCCACCCGGGCGGCTATCGTCAATTTTTCGTTCTATAAAAATCTTACCGGCCTGAAGGCCCTCTCCACCCTGGCCCGGGATATGTATATCCCCAACCTCCACGCCGCCACCCGGATCTTGAGTAAAAAAATCTTCGGCAAAAAGGTCAAGGACCCGGACGACGAGTTCGCCTCAATACGGGGGAAGAAGCTCACGGTGGATGCACCCGCCATCCTCGATGAGTTCAAGATGAACCTGAACACCTTCATCAACATCTGCCGGGCCCGGCGCATCACCCCGGTGCTCATGACCCAGTTTAACCGCTACAAGCCCAATCCCGACCCCAAGGTCCTCAAGGCCATGCAGGGGTTCGAGTCTGATTCCAAGATCCCGGTGGGTGAGTTCATGGAGCTCTACGCCCGGTTCAACGACGCCATCCGGGAGGTGGGAAAGGCCAACGGCGTGGCCGTGATCGACCTGGCGGCCTTGATCCCCCAAGATCAACAGTACCTCTATGATGTGGTGCATCTCAACACCCGGGGGTCCCAGCTGGCGGCCCAACTCATCAGCGAGCGCCTGTATAGGCTGGTGCCAGGCTTCGGACCAGAGAAAAACTGACCCTAACCCCTGGCCCCTGATCCCTTTCTTTGTATCCTCTGGGTCTCTGTGGTAAATAATCATCGAGATGCAACGCCAACCGGAAAAAATCACTGTCCTCTTCATCATCAAACCGGAGCGGAGCGCCGGGGCCGAAATGGTGCTGGCGGAGGCGGCGGCGCGCCTTGACCCGGACCGTTTCCGGGTAATCTGCGGCCTGCTGACCCCGGATGCCGAAGGGGTCATGCCTCCCCATGTATCCACCGTCGATTTCCGGATGCCGGGGCTCAACGGCTGGGTCTGGCTCCGTTTCATCCTGCAGCTCTGCTGGGTCATCTATCGCCGCCGGGTGGACCTGCTGCACGTCAACAGCTATGTCCCGGGGAATTATGCCCGCCTGGCCGCAATACTGATGCGGGTGCCCATCATTATCGACCACTGGCACGGCTTCACCCGGTTTAGCCGCAAGCGCCGCCTCATCTGCCGGGTCCTGGGGCGGTTCACCGATCTGAGTCTGGCGGTCTCCCGGGGGGTACGGGATTACCTGGTAACTCAGGGAGGGTTAAATCCCGCCAGGATCAGGGTAGTGCCTAACGGAGTGGATGTGGCCGCCATGGATTCGGCCCGCCCCGGGAAATTGGTGCGCCGGGGACTGGGGCTGCCTGAAGGGGCGCCGGTGATCGGCCTGGTGGCCCGCCTGGACCATTGGGGCAAGGGTCATAAAGAATTACTTGAGGCTATGGCGCTCCTGATGGCGCGCCACCCCGTCCAGGCCCTCATCGTGGGCGGCGGCCGCCGGATGGACGAGGTGCGGCAGGTGGCCGCCGGCCTGGGGCTGGCAGGGGCGGTGCATTTCCTGGGGCCGCGGCGCGACGTGCCCGATCTCCTCAACGCCATGGATATCTTTGTCCTGCCCAGCTACAGCGAAGGGTTGTCCCTGGCCCTGCTGGAGGCCATGGCCGCCGGGAAGCCGGTGATCGCCACCGCGGTGGGGGGCACCCCGGAGGTGGTGACGGAGGGCGAAAACGGCTTATTGATCCCACCCCGGGACGCCGAGGCCCTGGCCGGGGCATTGGAGCGGTTGCTAACGGACCCCGCCTTCGCCCAGCGCCTGGGAGCCAACGCCCGGGCCCACGTCCGGGAACATTACTCCCTGGACCGCCTGGGCCGGGAGATCAGTGAGATTTATGAGGAGTTGGTGGAAAAGAAGTTTGGGGAAAGGGACTGAAATAGCTATCAGCCGTAGGGTTGTTGTCTTATACCAAGTTGAGACCTCTGCGAAAGTCTCTGACTCTTTTCCCCGAATCAAAATGTGGCGTAGGCGCCCTCGCCTGCGCCTAAATACAGTATGGACAGCCGAGGGCGGCTATCCTACATGAGACTTTCGCAGAGGTCTCAAGTTGCTGTCAAACAACTAATAATCCTAATTGTAGGGGCGGTTCGCGAACCGCCCCTGCGGCGGGTGCGGCCATAAAGCCATAATTACCTCTACGACGGCAACTTGGTATTAAAAGTGTATTGACCAAAGATTTGGGCTGACAATTAATAGCATGAATAAAATTGAATAAGTAATCGACGGCGGAAGCGCAAAAAAGGGCGGCCCATTGGGCCGCCCTGGCAATTCCGATCAGTGATAAGCCCGGGATGGGCGCAAATATCATTCAAGCAGCAACGGTAGTTGGCCAGTAATAGATGCGGCCAGGGGGATGGGGTTGCTCCTGACGGTAAGCGTCCCAGTGGAAGGAGGATTTCCCAGTTCCCAGAGGGAGCTCTTGATACTGCCATATGCAGGGTAGTACTGGGGGAGTGTTTCGGACCACGAATCAAGCCTGGTATCACCGTGGGGAAGATAGAGACTAGCATCCCTGATCCAGAACGTGCCCTGATTATCGTTCTTATTAATGGTTACCTGCATAACCATAGTGGATTGGGTTGCCAGGGTCATCGACACGCTGAAAATCACGTTGTCCCCCACCAGGACGCCGCCTCCGGCAAAAATAGCCAGCCCCTCCGGAGAATCGGGCACCTGGCCCTGAATTTCATAATAGGAGCCGCCCACGCGGCTGATGCCCGCCTTCACGGTAAAGGTATGGGCCTCTTCGTCTTGGCCGTCCCAGATAATCTCCCCCAGGTACTGGGAGGCCTGGAGCGGGGCAACCCCAAGCCCCAGGACCATAACCGCTGCGACCACCCACTTGAGAACCGAAAATGATCTTACTTTCATTTCCCCTCCTGATGTTGTTTAGTTCATTTAATTATGTCGCGATATTAGCCACAGCGGTCAAAGATCGTTTCTTTGAGCTGTTTGTCCGATAGAATACTTCAAAGTTTCTGTTTGCAATGTTAAGGTCGACCTTATCAAAACTCGACACTATTATAGCATAATTTGCGCTGAAAATTTTTTTTCCATCAGCTAATATTTAGAGCCCGCTTCTTGGCCGGCTAACCACCGCGGTTCCCACCAGGTCTTGATTATCTCTACCACTTCAGAGACGCTAATCGCCTCCATACATAAATTCCGAGGGCACTTCTTGAGCAGACAGACTAAGGCCGGCGGGAAATATCCCATCAACCTTAAGAGCTGATAAAAACCTTGACTATATATCAATAATTGATATATTTAACCATGGTTTGGGGAGTCTTAATTAACTGCCAATGTCAGAAAGAGGCTCAAGAAACTTCCCAAGAGCATTGATGAAGTCTTTCAGCTCCTGTTGGCTGAAATCAGGCTCTCCGGCCCGGTTCAGCCTAACTGGCCTCATTATGGTAAGCTCCGGGAGAACTGCCATCATTGCCACCTCCAGAGAGGCCGCCCCACCTATGTGGCGGTCTGGAGGGTTCTGAGCAAGGAAGATAAGGTGATAGAGGTTACTTATGTCGGAAGCCATGAAAAAGCGCACTACGGGCGGCTATGTTGAGGTTAGGTTCCGGATTCCGGTAACCAGGCTGGTGGAGGCGAAACAGGTTTTGGCCTCCTATGGAGCCATTGCCGAAGACCCGGAGTCCATTCCCTGGGAGGAGGTTTATCCCGACTTTAACGGGAGTGTGGCTCTCCGGGGAGCCAGGAAAAGAGAGACTTTGACCCAAAAAGAATTGGCTCGCCTGGTGGGGGTCAGCCAGACCCACATCTCGGAAATGGAGCATGGCAAGAGGCCCATCGGCAAGGATATGGCCAGGAGGCTGGCCAAGGTTCTCAAGGTCAATTATCGGGTGTTCTTATAGGATCATCGGGCAGCCTAAGCCCGCCGGCACGCCCGGGAACACTTCTCCCTGGACCGCCTGGGCCGGGAGATCAGTGAGATTTATGAGGAGTTGGTGGAGAGAAAGTTTGGATGAATGACCAAGAGAGGCCAGGCGGCTGGATTAGTCACAGAACCTTTAAGAGCACTTGAACATCGAGTTTGTATTGTAATTGAGGCCACCTCATTTCCTCTGGCAATAGTTCTCTGACAAAGCCTATAATATCGCCTGCTGCCTTCACAAGATGGGCACCATCTTTTTGAGTTGCGACCCGATCTCCCACCTTCGCTACCCCATCATGAACAAAGCTGTTCCGCGCCTTTTTGAGATTTTTGAACGCATCCCAGAGAGGCCTTTTTTCTTTTTTAAATGATACTCCAGATAGAATATATAAAAGAGTATCGAATTGCTCTTCAACTGCCGGATTTTTAAGCCACCAATCCCTGTTGTTTATCCATTTCCAGAGATCCTTTGGGATCGAACTATTCACTGCCATGGCATCAAGAATTTTTGAAATAAATACCTCTAAGGCTGTCATTGCTAAGACAATTGCTGGTCCTATTTCAGGCAGTAGATCGACCGCGTCTAATAATAAACTATCCCATTCAGGTGGGATATAATCGGGCGGTAACTGGTTAATTCCCTCCCATATTTGGCTATTCATAGCATTCCAGGAAACTCTCTTCATAATCATGCTACGACCTCTAACTAATCCCTCCTCTTTTTGAAGTTCGGTACTATCATCATTAAGATATGATATATCCCAAGTTAAATTTGGAAAATCTACTGGCTTAATCTGGCTTTGTTTAGTAACAAATCGCAGTTTATGCAAAAAATAGTTAAGTGTACGCCTAATAAAGTCATAGGTCGGATCACATTCGATATTCTTTCTGCGGTCAAAACTAGTTCTGTGAAATTCAACATAAAAAACATTTGTACGAAATGCAGGGACTCCATTTATTTGAATCTCTTTAACATCATCAAGTAATTCAGGTATTTCTGTTTTAACCGGCGGATAAAATTGTACAACGTACCCTTCATCGTTATAAGAATATATTTTAAACGGTTCACCTCCTGGAACTGTTAAATAGTATGGTAACGAGACCTGTAGTCTGGCGATCATATCGACCTCCCTTTATCTATCATTTCATTAAAAAACCATGACTCCCACCATTCTTTAATCAAATCGACCACATCTGAAACTTCAATCGCCTCCAGGCAGATATTTCTGGGGCACTTCTTGAGCCGGCAGGGCTCCAGGCCGCACACCTCCTCCCTTTTGTGCAGCGCAATACCCCAGTCCAAGCTGTAAGGCCCCACCCGCCGGGGATCATCGGCGCCCAGGAGACCGATGGTGGGCACCCCCAGGGCCAGGCCCATGTGCAGGGGACCGCTGTCGTTGGCCACCAGGAGACGGCAGTGGCCCAAGAGGGCGGCCATGGTGAGCAGGGGAAAGCGGCCCCCGGTCACCAGGCTGGGGCCGGGAAGCTTAGCGGCGATGGCCTCGGCCGGCTCCCGGTCGCCTTGGCCGCTGATGATCAGGAGCGGGGCTTGATATGACTCGTACAAAAAATTCCCCAGCTCGACGAATGACGCCGCGGGCCACCATTTATAAGGGTCCGAACCGGTGGGGTGGAGAGCCATGAGCAAAGGCGGCAAGGCCCCGAAATTTTCCCTCAGGATGGCCGCGGCCCGGTCGGTTTCCCCCGGTGGCAGCCAGAGGTCCATGCGCTTGTCATTGGTGTCGGCGCCCAGGAGCCGGACGTAATTGAGGCGCCGCTCGATGGCGTGCTCATAAGGGCCGGCCGGGGACACGGCGGCGGAGTAGGCGAAGGCCAGAGGGCTTCCGGCCGAGCCGATGATATACGGGCTCCCGGTCAGATGCGCCAGGAGAGTGGCTTCGGGGTCGTTGCCGTGGAGGATGATGACCAAATCATAAGCGCGCCGCTTCAGGTCCCGGGCCAGGGTCACGAGGCGCCGGTTGCGGCCGGGGTAGGTATAAATCCGGCCCACATGGGGATTATGGGCCAGGAGGGCCCCGAACACCCGGTGGGCCAGGACCTCCAGTTCCCAGGCCGGGTACCGCTCCTTTAAGGCCCGGATGGCCGGGGTGGAAAAGAGCGTGTCCCCCAGGGCGGTGTTGCTGATGAGCAAGACCCGCCGGATGCCCCCGGTGTCCAGGCCGGATAGAGGCCGGGGCGGCCGCCGCCTGACCCGGCGGGCCAGGTAGGTGTGGGCCAGTTTCATGAATAATTTGTGCATGCGATCTCACTGGAATCTTGTAGGGGGGGACCCATGTGTCCCCCCAAGAGGGCGCACACCCAGGTGCGCCCCTACATTTTCTTTCGGCTCATCACCTCATGATAAAATTCTTCCAGGTCCCGGGCGATTTTTTCCCAGGTAAAATCGGTCTGGACCATGGTCCTTCCCTGTTGTCCCAAGGTTTTTCTCATTTCGGCATCGCCCAGGAGGTGAGTGATCTTCTCGGCCAGTTCCGTGGCATCGTCAGGTTGGCGAAGCAGCAAGCCGTTAATGTCATCCCGCACAACTTCGGGGATGCCGCCCTGCCGGGTGGCGATGATGGGCAGCCCTGCGGCCGCAGCCTCCAGAAAAACCAGGCCCAGGCCTTCCTCGATCTGGGACGGCCCCACAAAGATGTCGCCCAGGAGATAGGCCCGGGGCATATCCGTGGGCGGGATAAACCCAGTGAGGATCACCCGGCCCGGGGCCTGGGCCAGGTCCCGGCGCAATTGCGTCATAAACGGGGTCTCCCGCATGGTGCGGTTACGCCCGTATTCGGTGCCTCCCACCAGCACCAGGACCGCCCGGGGCGCCGTTTCCCAAACCCGGGTCATGGCCCGGAGCAGGATATGGACGCCTTTGCTCTCCCGGAGCTTGCCGGCGAAGACGACGGTGGGTTCGTCTCCCAGCCCGTACTGCTCCCGTACTTGCCGCCGCGTTGGCTCCTGGTCCCAAATGGAGGTGAAGGCATCGGTTTCCACCCCATTATAGATCACCCGGTGGAGGCCGGCGCCCAGACCCAGCCGGGATCGCTCCCGCTCCAGGACGAAGTGGCTGCAGGCCGCGAACCCAGCCACCGGGATGGGCGTGCCGGGCCGGGGCCGCTCCCGTTTGCCCAGGGATTCATAGAGGTTGTGCATGTGGAGGATGACGGGGATTTCCCTGCCGCAGCGGCGCGCCAGGGACAGGGCCAGCAGCGGCCGGTTGTGGACGTGCAGCAGGTCCGGCCGGAGTCGATAAATAATCCGGGCTGCCTCCCGGTCATAGAGGGGAAAAAATTGCCGGTACCGGCAGTAGAGCCACCGGCGCCAGCCCTCCAGGGGAACGCGGTGGTACTCCGCTTGTCCCCGGGTTTCCCGGCGCGGCAGGTCGGGGTCCGACACCCCGATGACCACCGGCCGCCATAGGGTGAAATGGTCCGCCACCTTTTCGATGAACAACTCCGCCGCCCCGCCCCGGATGGGCGGGATGGGAAAGAGTTCGGGGCCGATCAAGGCTACGGTGGGCATAGTTGCTGGCCTTAGGGAAGGCTGACTCCACTCCAGGCCCGAAAGATTTACGCGAGCCCGATATGCACCTTATATCACCAAAATGAACTAATTTTTACCTATTTATGCCGGTGGGCCCAGGCGCTCCGGTGCAGAGCCAGTCACATGGAAGCTAATCTTTTCATAAATTTCTTGACACTTGGGACAGACTTTGTAATATGCTTCACATAGTTGTGTTCCCGGGTATGGACCGAAATACCGTGAGAATTACCAATATCTGAAGGAGGTAGCAGTACATGAGTAAGATTCCAGCTGAATATTTACCACCTAAAGAACTCTGGGCGGGTTATACCGCACCCGAGGAGTTCAAACAGTTTACCTCAGGACAGTGGAATATTGCGGAAGAATTTCTGGACAAGCACGTGAAAGAGGGCCGCGGCGACCAGGTCGCTATCCTGTTCGGGGACCAGAAGATCACCTTTAAAGAACTGATGGCCATGGCCAATAAGTTCGCCAACGTCCTCACCAAGCTGGGCATCAAGGCCCAGGACCGGGTGGGCCTCCGCCTGACCAATATGCCGGAAGCCGTAGCCATTAATTTCGGCATTCAGAAGTGCGGCGCCATTCCGGTGCCCATTTCGCCCCTGTGGGCCAAAGAAGAAGTGGCCTTTGTCTGCAATAACGCCGAATTTGCGGCCTTTGCGGTGAGTTTCCCCTTGATGGCCGCGGTGGAAGAAGCCAGGCACGAATTCGAGTTCCCCACCAAGATCATCGTGGTGGGTGGCAAGCCTGAAGACTGGGAAGCCAAGAACTGCGTCGCCTTCGGCAAAGAGATGGCCGCAGCGTCGGACCAGTTCGCCAATGTCAAACTGGATGCCAACGACATCGGGGTCATCCTGTTCACCTCCGGCACCACCGGCCAGCCCAAGGGCTGCGTCCACTTCGTCAAAGAGGTGCTGGTGGAATCTAATCTGGTCAACAAGTACGTCTACAAGTTGAAACCCGGCGACGTGCTGGGCGGTTCGGCCCCGGTGTCCTTTGCGGCGGGCTATGGCACCTTCTGCATGATCCCGTTTGCCGGGGGCTCCGCTATCTCCCTGTTGCCCAAGTTCACCCCTGACGACATGATGAGCACCATTGTCAAGCACAAGATCACGGTCATTACCGGTCTGCCCACCGCTTACCGGAAGCTGTTGGAAATGCCCAACTTCAACGACTACGACGTCAGCAGCATCCGTATGTACACCACCGGCGGTGATGCCCTCACCGGCAAGACCCTGGCCATGTGGCAGGCCAAGACCGGCATGCCCATCTGGGAAGGCCTGGGCGGCACCGAGATGATGCACCTGGTGACCAGTAACACCATGAGCGACATCCCCATGCCCGACTCCATCGGCAAGGCCCTGCCCGGCTTCGAGATCAAGGTGGTCCGGGAAGACGGCACCACTGCGGGTCCCGGCGAAGTAGGCAGCATGTTGATCAAGGGCCCCACCGCCACCCTGTACTGGAAGCCCTACATCCAGGACAACAAGCTCCTGAAAACCATGAAAAAGGGCATCAAAGACGGCTACAACATGATGGGCGACGCCGTCATGATGGATAAAGACGGCTTTATCTTCTTCCAGGCCCGTGAAGACGATATGATCAAGTCATCCGGCTTCCGGCTGGCCCCCTCCGAGATCGAAGACGCCATTCTCCGGCATCCGGCCGTGCGGGATGACGCGGTCGTGGGGATCCCGGACGAGGTTCTGGGCCAGAAAGTCGTGGCCATGGTGGAACTGGAGCCCGGCCACACCGCCTCTCAGGATCTGGCCAGCGACATCATCAAGTCCTGCCTGGACGTGCTGGGCATGTACAAGCTGCCCCGGGAAGTGGTGTTCATGGAATCCATCCCCCGGACGCCCACCGGCAAGATCCTCAAAAAGGTGCTGCGGAAGGACTATCCGGAGTATCCCACGAAGTATGTGCCTAAAGTAAAGTAAGTCACACCTGATAAAAAACTCCGGGGGCGGGTTGCCGCCCCTGGGGACTGTGCAACGTGAAATGCCCTGCTCCGGCGGGGCATTTTTCTTTTTATGGTTCCAGATTATGGTTCTAAAGTGTATCACTATGTGATATATTTATAAAAAATGAGGGTGTTCAAAAATAAATGGTTTGCCCGATGGGCGCGTACGGAAGACGTTCAAGATTCCGTCCTGATACAAGCGGCGGCGGAGATTGTCGCGGGGAAGGTGGAAGCCGATCTTGGCGGCGGTTTGTTTAAGAAGCGCTTAGCGCGACAAGCGGGCGGGAAGCGTAGCGGCTATCGTGTCCTTATTAGGATACAAAAAGCCGAATACGCAACGGATTGTCTTTCTTTACGCCTTCGCCAAAAATGCCCGGGCCAATATTTCAGACCAGGAAGTGGAAGCCTTAAGTTTGGTTGCCGAAGCATTTGTCTTGGCCACAGATGCGCAAGTGAGCTTGCTTGTAAAGGAAGGCTCCATTGTGGAGGTACAGCACCATGAGTGAGATTTTGGATATCGCCCACGAGATGGCGCACGATCTATTCAAGGCCGGGGCCATGGACGAAATTACCATGCGCCAGGTTAAGGCGCTCTGTCTGCCGCCCCAACGGGCTTTTCAGCCGGAAGATATCCGGCGCATCCGTCTGGCGAACCATGTCAGCCAGGCCGTGTTCGCGGCGATCTTGGGTATTGGCAAGACCACGGTGCAACAATGGGAACGGGGAGAGAGAAGACCGAGCGGCCCGGCTCAACGGCTTCTCGATCTCATTGATCGTAAGGGCTTGGCAGCGCTGGGCTAAACCGGGGCGTCTTTAAAGGCGGCGTTTAAGGCGGTATAGGTCTGCGACGTCGACTATAAATGCCCGGGGGATCGTTTCCGGCCCGGTTAATCATCAGATATATTATCCGGTCATATCTGTAATTCTTTTCGTCTCACTGATAAGTTCCGGTCATGGCAAGTAAGCCGCCTTTTAAAACCTGACTTAAGGCAGGGAAAATGGCGACTCCAACCCCCCATCTTTAATATAACCGCCATTTCAGATTAGATTCCTATGTTGATCACTCGGCACATCACTGGGCAAGGACCAAGGGAAAAAATTGCGTAAGGGTGATATTTCTCCAAACACCCACTATCCATTCGGAATAGGTGATAAAACGCATTGCGGCGTACTGTAAGATAGTCGTTAGGGAGGAGGCATGCTATATACCGAGGAGACCGTTTGGCGCAACGGCATAAAAAATTTTACTTGACACAGAATTCAAACGTATGTATTAAATGTAATCATGGAAACACGACGGAACAAGCAAAGAGAAGCATCGACGACCACGGAGAGATTGCTCAATACTGCTGAACGCCTTTTTGCCGAGTACGGATATGACGGGGTGGGCATGAGGGCTCTGGCTGATGAGGCGGACGTCAATCTTGGCGCAACAACGTATCATTACGGGTCGAAGCAAAAGCTATATATAGAGACGGTCATGCGGCGTTTCCGTCCGATCGGCGAGGAGCGGATAAAGTTGCTTCGACAGGCAGAGAAGGAGGCACAGGGGAAGCCGGTTCCATTAGAGAAGATCATAGATTGCATGTTGCGACCGCCGTTCATGGCCGTTTTAGCGCATCCGCATTTTCCGGCTCTGCTTGCGCGCAACCTGTTCATGCCACCGCCGTTCATGCAGGAATTGCTGGCCAAAGAACTCCCCCCGTTGAATGAACCGTTTGTAGCGGCGCTTGCCCGGACGTTGCCAAATTTGCCTCTGGAAGTTTTGCAGATGCGCGACATGTTCGCCGGCGGTGTAACGCTAATGGTCTCACGCCAGTTAAGCAAAATGCCAATGCGTACCAGCCCGGCCTTTTGTGAGTTTGTTATAAAAGAGATGGTGGCGTTCATCGCAGCAGGACTCCGCACCGAGTCGACGATTTCGGGCAGTGACCTTCCGCCAAGGGCCTTCTCGCAAACCCTCCCCGGAACTGACGGTTAATTTTTTTGTCGACAAATTAATACATACGTATGCAACATACTGCTCTTAACATTCGTAATCGTGGCGCTGACACCGGAGTAGCCGCCTCTTGTCATGAGTCGAAATGCCTTCAGCGGTTAATGACGTGCACGGACGTTTTGCGAGGCGCTGCAATATGTTTCTCGTCGATGACCATTGAAACGCCCGGGGCTCTTGTTTCCCTGCCGTTTGGAAAGAATGAAATCAAAACTTAAGAAGAGAGCTCAATGAAAAACAATCTAACCATCCTCTTTGCGGTAGCCACCGCCTGGATCGCGACCGTCATCACGTCTTCAGTCGCGACTGCCCAAACAACGGAATTCGGTACGACACCCCAGCAGAATGAAGTCCGAGAACCGGGCAAGCGTCCTCGGTTCGATGTGACGCTGGAATCTTCCTACACAGGGGCCGGCAAGGCAAAATTTCGCGGTGCAGATTCCAGCAACAGCGATGCTTACAACGTGAGCCTTGGTCTGAGCACTCGTGCTCCATTGAACGAGCACTGGAGCATCCCGCTGGAGTTGAGATCGCAGAACCTTTTCCTGGGTTCGCCGGCGGGAGTGCCTGTTCCCGAGAACATCCATACGCTCGGATTCGGCACCGGCCTGAGTTATCGGCCCAACGACCGGTGGAGGTTTATGGCCCTGGTCAGTCCGACACTTTACAAGTTCAGCGATGTCGGCGGCAATGACATCGGGGTCTCCTGCCGCCTCACTGCGATGTGGAATTACAGTCCATCGCTGAAATTCATGTTCGGCGTCGTGTTTTCTCCGGACAGCGACCTCAAGGTGATGCCGATGGCCGGCCTCGATTGGGCCATCAACGACCAATTGGACCTGCGCCTGATTTTTCCCAAGCCACGCCTGATCTACACGCTCAACGACCACTGGAGCTTTCACGTCGGCGCGGGCTTGAACATGGTGACGTTCCGCACCAGCGATTCGCTCGGCACGTCCATCGGTCTACCGCAATACAATGACGCGATCGGCACTTACCGCGACATCCGCATCGGCGCAGGAGTCGGCTATCGTATCAACAAAACCCTGAGCGTGGAAGCGGACGCCGGCTACTCGGTGGACCGCCAGATAGATTACACACGGATCGGCGAGCGCGTGAAGTTTGATCCCACGCCCTATGCGGCCTTGGGCCTGCGCCTGAGCTTCTGAAATACCATGACCGATATAGCCCTCAAGATGCTGTTCGGCGAGTGCGCGAAAGACGCGATGCTTCGTGAGCGGAATATGCTTCGCAACCATCCTGATGACGCAAGGGCTGGCGATGTTTTTCGGGATTCTCAGTTTTTCCTACGCTACAGCCACGATTGATCCGCTTGTGCAGTAAGTCGACGACAATCAGCCGTTGCGAGACACGGACATTCCAGGCCGGGACCCCAGCCATAATCAGTTCACTCTGGGCTGTCGACGATCTATCCACAGCCATCTTGTTCCGGCAATTCTATCACGCCCACCTGCAGGAGGGCCTGGAACCTCCTTATGCCTTGAGGCAGGAACAATGTTATCTACGTCTTCCTCATCAAAATGTGGCGTAGGCGCCCTCGCCTGCGCATAGATACAGTATGGACAGCCGAGGGCGGTTATCCTACATGAGACTTTCGCAGAGGTCTCAAGTTCCTTAAACGAGGGTAGAAGATACCTGCTATATCTTCGCACTGCGCTACCTGGCTTTTGGGGTGCGGTTATGCTTATCATAGCTCTCATTCAAACCTCTAAACCTGCTTACTCCCTCCCCTGCGTAAAGTTTTTCATAGCGTTTTCAAATTCCTCGCCCCCGATAGGGGGATAAATACGGCGGGCGGCCAGTTCTTGGCAGTTCAGGGCCTTCCAGCTCTATCGCAACATTTTTCTTTTTGCCTTTCCCTGACTTTGTGATTTAATATACCGGGTTTGTGAAAAGGAGGACAAAGCTTTGCCTAATGTAGTCGTAGTGGGCACCCAGTGGGGCGATGAGGGCAAGGGGAAGATCGTTGACCTCTTGACCGAGCAGGCCGCCATGGTGGTGCGGTATCAGGGCGGCAACAACGCCGGCCATACCTTGGTGGTGGGCGGCGAGAAATTTATCTTTCATCTGATCCCTTCGGGGATCCTGCATCCCGGCACCCAGTGCCTCATCGGCAACGGCGTAGTCCTGGATCCCGAGGTCCTGCTGACGGAACTGGATAACCTCAAGGGCCGGGGGATCGTGGTGGGTCCTGACAACCTCCGCATCAGCGAACGCACCCAGGTCATCATGCCGTATCACAAGCGCCTGGATTTGGCCCGGGAGCGGGCCAAGGGGGAGGCCAAGATCGGTACTACCGGCCGGGGCATCGGCCCCTGCTATGAAGACAAGATCGCCCGCCGGGGCATCCGGGTGGCCGACCTCTTGAACCCCGAGGTGTTCAAGGCCAATCTGGCCGACGTGCTGCCGGAAAAGAATTTTTATCTGGAAAAATTTTTGGACGACGTCCCGTTCACCCCGGAGGAGATCCTGACGCCCTATCTGGAGATGGGAAAACGCCTGGCGCCCCTGGTGACCAATGTCTCGGTCAGGCTGGCCGAGGCGGTGCGGCAGGGCAAGAACATCCTCTTTGAAGGGGCCCAGGGGACGCATCTCGACATCGACCACGGCACCTACCCTTACGTCACTTCCTCCAACCCGGTGGCCGGCGGCGCCTGCACCGGCGCCGGGATCGGCCCCACCCAACTGCACCATGTTCTGGGCATCGTCAAGGCCTATACCACCCGGGTGGGGGCCGGACCGTTCCCCACGGAATGTCTGGACGCGGTGGGGGATCACCTGGTGGAGTGCGGGGTTGAATTCGGCTCCACCACCGGGCGCCGGCGGCGCTGCGGCTGGCTGGACACGGTGGTGCTGCAGGATTCGGCCCGCCTCAACGGCCTCACGGGCCTGGCCATCACCAAGCTGGACGTCCTGACGGGCGTCAACCCGGTAAAAATCTGCGTGGCCTACGAGGTGAATGGCGCCCGGCGCCAGACCATCCCCGCCACCATTCAGGAGCTTTCCAAGTGCCGGCCGATATTTGAGGAAATGCCGGGATGGACCGATGATATCCGGAGAGTGCGGCGTATACAAGATTTGCCGGCGGCCACCCAAAACTACCTGAAGCGGGTGGAAGACCTGGTGGGCGTGCCCATCCAGATCG
>Ga0351886_10101_pt1 | contig 45007 bp, 39 predicted proteins | sample TotcelFGM3001L14_FD_206761 | JGI IMG/M metagenome (GOLD analysis project Ga0351886, IMG submission 206761) | Enriched cells from coal bed in the Powder River Basin, Montana, United States - Total cells FGM rep3 HSBNCT.FGM.300.1.L14 ... | reverse complement strand
AGATCTTCAGGAGGTTCCCAGGCATCCCCTTCTTCCAGGATAAGTCTTCCAGAGAGAAAAGCATTGTCAGGCCAGTCAGAAGGCCGGGGAAGCAGAGTTGGTGAAAAATGGTATAGAATTGGAACGGCTTTTCCGCTCAGATCATGGAATTCAGCAGTAAATATCTCTCTTATAAGCGGACGGGGAGGAAGATAAAGAATCTGTTTACGCCAGTAATTAATCCTCTGTTCAAAAGTAATAATCTGCATAAACCTGTAAATGACATGAGAAAATCGGTTATAAAGCCTGCCAAATGAAACAGGAGGCATAGGAATACTGGGGAACTCCCATGTAGGAGTTAATAATGGCATTGCAGATGAAAGTATTAAGGGAACATCAAGAGCCTGGGCAATATCCAGAAGCCCTACTATCATATGATGGCCTATTATGACATCTGCCCACTGTGCTGCTATCCAGGCATCTACAAATTCTTTAAACTTTGAAGGAAGAATATGATGGCGAAGTCTGTAAGGAGTTATATTACCTTTTTTACGTAATACCTCTCTGCCGCTTTCTGTTTTCATGACTGTTTCATAATCACTGGAAGTGCCGTAAAAAGATATGCCATGACTTTCAACAAGATCTTTAAAGTTCTTTCCGCCGGCAAGTTTCACTTCATGGCCGGCAGACTGTAAACCCTTTGCAAGGGCTATATGGGGGATAATATCTCCATAGGTTCCGCTTACGATTATATTTATTTTCAGACGTGACGCGTGACGCGTAATGCGTGACGGGTGAAACTGTTCATCACTCACTACTCACTGCTCACCTTCTGCCTGTTTCTGTAATTCTCTACAAGTTTTTCTGTATGTTCATAATAAATGGGAACCAGTTTAAACAGAGAAAAACCCATTTTCTTAAATTTTCTCACATCAAAATGAACATTGGGATATAAAATCCATTTAGAACAGACCTGTTCATGAAGTTTCTCTTTACTCTGAAAACGCTTCGAAACTTCTCTGTAACATTCATGGCCCTGACAGCAGTGGTCACAGATGGAATTGGCGAACAAAATAATTTTCTCCTTATGTTTTACACCTTCCAGGAATTCGTCGCTTTTATTGTATTCCGAAGGTATAACGGCATAATCGTACAGCTCAAGTGCTCTGTCAATTTTTTCGTAATTATTCAGTACTTTTATACTGCTTGCTTCAATTATATAGAGAGGATAATCTCTTTTAATTCTTCCGGCAAGTTCATCATTGACACATATAACACCATTACCCCTGCGGTGATATCTCTCCAGAAGTTTACGGGAAGAATTATAATCTTCTTCGCTGAAATTGTGATTTGACAGGGTGAGCATAAAATTAAGATTATGTTTTTCAAGAAGATCAATTTGTTCACCACTTAAAGCAGAATTCTTTTTCGTTTTACTCAGCCATCCGCCATAAAGTGGTGACTCTATGTCTGCAGCACCATAAACACTTCCAATTTGAGTGAAATCAATATAGTTATAAAGCAGTTTAATTCCATCAATAATATCAATATCTCCCGGGAAGCGTCTGCCGGAAACAGTATAGGTGATTCCTTTATCCCGGAAGCCGGCAAAATCTTCTATAATATTATCAAGACTCAGGTAATATCTTTTTTCACTCATTTTAATCATCTACTTTTCATTGGGATTTTCTGAATTACAATAAAAACTAATATCTGAAGGGTTAAAATTATTTATTCTTTCAAAGTAGCTTTTATCCTTTTAATTTTACAGTTACCTTCATAATTTTCTTGCCAGATAGACTATAAATAGATCTTGACAGAAACTTTTACTTGATATTTACTATAATAAAAATATTTCAAACAGGAAGGATACACATGTTAAAAGAAATAAATTCTCCAGACAAAGCATTTCCCAGAGTATATGTTGAAATTTCAGGCATATGTAATGCTAAATGCCCTTACTGTGTTACAGGAGCAAAAAACCAGCCGGAAGGTAAATTTATAGATCTCCATCTCTTCAGACAGATTCTAAAATATGTTACAGATAAAGGCATATTCGATAAAAACACAGGCACTCTGTGGCTTTATAAATGGGGAGAACCTTTCCTTCATCCAAAATTTCCGGACATTATCGATATTATCAATGATTTTCAAATGAACTATATGATAAGTACAAATGGATCAATAGTACCTGAAATTAATCACTCTACAGTTAAATATTTAAAGACCCTCTATTTTTCCATGCCTGGCTTTTCACAGAATTCCTATGATAAAATCCATGGTTTCTCCTTTGAGAAGATAAAAGAAAATATAACCACTATAGTAAATAAACTGAAAGACCATTCCTATGATAAAGAAATTACGATTTTATATCATGTCTACAGGTTTAATATGGAAGAAACTGCTCTCTGTAAAGAATTTGCATCAAGCCTGGGCATAAACATTTTCCCCTATTATGCAGGTATTATGGATTTCTGGCAGCAGATAGCTTTAATTGAAGGAACCATGGAAAAGGAAAAATTAGATAGATTATCACAGGATTATTTTCTTGATTATTATTATGCATTTTTCAGTATGAAGAAAAAAAACTGTAGACTCCCGGGAGAAACCTTTTCCATAGATGAATATGGCAATGTAGGAACCTGCTGCCAGATACCTGCCAATCATCCGGACTATTTATGCGGAAATCTATTTAAAGATGATCTGGAAGACATATTAAAGAAAAAATTTTCACAGCCTTTCTGCAAAACCTGCAAGGACTACGGCATGGCTTTTGATAATTCCTGGGATCATTCATTCAATAAATAAAACATGTATTACAAAAAATTTATTACAGACTCAAAATTTCTTCATAAAAGTTTACATAATTTTAACATATTTATATGTTATTTTTCACCTGACTCCTCTATAATATTTAAAGAGAGTAAAATTTCAGGAGGAGACTTTTATGAGAAGTATAGGAGAGACAATAAGTTCAAAAATACAAACCTTTTACAAGGGACCCCAGAATATAAGCAAAACTCAGGCACAGAAACTTATGGAGCTTGAGAAAGAAGAGAGATTAAGAGATAAAGTAGATACAAATGTTTTTTACTCGGAAAACTCCGGAGCTGCCGAATGTTTTGAATATCTGACAAAACATAGATCTATATTTGTAGCAACTTCCACAGGTGATCAGATAAGAGAAATAAAAGATCCACAGGAATTAGACACTATAGAAACAAAACAAGAACTGAGTGAAAAAGAAAAGAAAAATCTGGACATACTGTTTGACACAAATGAAGAGGTTATTTCAAAAGTTTCCCCAAAAATATTACAGAGACTATCCAGAGAAGGAAGGGTTAAAGCCAGTGATGATAGCCAGAATGAGAGAGGATTATGTTTTGATAATGCTCAATTCAATCTCCTGGACAATAAACCTGTATTCATAGCAAGAACAGGCACAAAATCTTCCCCTGCACAGGAAGTACGAAACATGAAAAGTCTTTTCCTTATAACAGAGGATAAAGAAAAAGTGGAGCCGTCAAAGATTGAAAACTGGAATATAAGCGGAATTCCACAGAAGAAAGAAGAAAAAGTAGAAATCCCCTCTTCTGTAAAACTGGAAGATCTGAATGATGCCTTTTTTGAAAAACTGGATGCTTATTATGACCAGAATTTCTATTACCCTACTCTGGATTTCGGCTATCTTGAAGAGGGACAAAATAAAGATGCAGATGATATGATAAATAAGATTCTCGCACAGGGAAATATCGTTGCAGTGGAAGGCAGAATGTTGTATGAATATGGTTACAGCGAAGACAATTACGAACCTTATTCACAGGATATAAAGGTACTTGTAGACGGGAAATATTATGAAAAGCCGCCTGAAGTGGTAGAGGTAACAGTGCCTTTAGATGAAAAAGACAGAGTAAAAATCCCATCTACTGTAAAACTGGAAGATCTCAATGATGCTTTTTTTAAGAAACTGGACACATACTATGACCAGAATTTCTATTACCCTACACTGGATTTCGGATATATTGAACCGGGAGAAAATAAAGATGCAGATGATATGATAGATAAATTAGTCAAAAAAGGAAATATAGTTGCAGTGGAAGGCAGAGCCATATCTGAACATGGCTACGGCGAAGAAGATTACGAACCTTATTCACAGGATATAAAGGTACTTGTAGACGGGAAATATTATGAAAAGCCGCCTGAAGTGGTAGAAGTAACAGTGCCTTTAGATGAAAAAGACAGAGTAACAATCCCATCTACTGTAAAACTGGAAGATCTGAATGATGCCTTTTTTGAAAAACTGGACACATACCATGACCAGAATGGTTATTACCCCACTCTGGATTTCGGATATATTGAAGATGGACAGAATAAAGATGCAGATAATATGATAGATAAGATACTCGCACAGGGAAATATCGTTGCAGTGGACGGCAGAATGTTGTATGAATATGGCTACAGTGAAGATGACTACGAACCTTATTCAGAGGATATAAAGGTAATTGTAGACGGGAAATATTATGAAAAGCCGCCTGAAGGGTAATATATAGAAAAAACACTGGAATATAAATTTTCTCCTGTAGTAAGAAAAAACTCCCTGACCGGGAGTTTTTTCTATATAAAATAAAAACTTGACATTTTATATACCGATTGGTATACTAATTATATTATGGACAACAGAGAAAATATATTAACCTGTGCATTAAACCTGTTTTCATCCCGTGGTTACGATGGAGTCAGTGTTCAGGAGATTGTAGAGTCTGCCGGAATAACAAAACCGACACTCTATTATTATTTCGGAAGCAAAGAGGGACTTCTGGAATCTATTATAGAGGCAAATTTCAATCGTTTATATGACATAACGAGAGAAGCAGCATTATATAACGGCGATCTTCCTCTTACTCTATACAGAGTGGTAAAAGCCCATTTTATTTTCGCAAAAGAACACAGTATTTTTTACAGGATGCAGTTATCCATGTGGTTTGCTCCTCCTGAGAGTGATTCGTGGAAAATAATTGCACGTTTCAATAAAAGACACTTCAATATTATAGAAGAAATGTTTATTGCAGCCTCTCAAAATCATGGAAATATGAAGGGCAGACATAAAGCACTGGGAGCTACCTTTCTCGGTATGATAAATACCTATATAGGACTTGCTCTGAACGGATATACTGAATTAAATGATGAATTGATATACAGGGCGGTCCAACAGTTTATGTACGGAATTTTTTCATAATTTTTTTGTCTTCAATATACCATATGGTATACAAAATACCTCGCGTCACGCGTTACGCGTTACGTGTTACGATTACAAGGAGGAATTTCGATGAAACAATCAATTTTCTATCACATCTATCCAATGGGATTCTGCGGGGCACCGAAGGAAAATGACTTCTCTTCTCCAGTAAATGAGAGACTCAATAAAATTTACGACTGGATTTTACATTTTAAAGAGCTTGGCATTAATGCTCTGTATCTGGGGCCTCTTTTTTCTTCAACCAGTCATGGCTATGATACGGCAGATTTTTATCATGTAGACAGAAGACTCGGCAATAATGAAACTCTCAAAAATATAATAAATGCCCTTCACAGAGAAGGTATAAAGGTAATACTTGACGGTGTATTTCACCATACGGGAAGAGATTTCTGGGCTTTTAAAGATGTTATAAACAACGGAGAAAAGTCTCAATATTGCAGCTGGTTTTCAGGGCTTTCCTTCGGAAGAAGAAGTCCTTACAACGATCCCTTCACATATGACACATGGAACGGCCACTATAATCTGGTAAAACTGAATCTTCAGAATGTTGACGTTAAAAATCATATTTATTATGCAGTAAAATTCTGGGTAGATGAATTTCATATAGACGGTCTCCGTCTTGATGCTGCAGACTGTATGGATATAAATTTCCTCAGAGAATTTTCAGATTTCTGTCATGGCCTTAAAGAAAATTTCTTTATGGCAGGAGAGGTTATACATGGTGATTACAAGAGATGGATTGATGAAGGGCATCTGGATTCAGTAACAAATTACGAGTGTTATAAAGGATTATATTCGAGCCATAATGATAAAAACTACTTTGAAATTGCCTATTCACTGAACAGGGAGTTCTGTGAAGAATATGGACTCTACAAAAATCTGCCGTTATACAATTTTGCCGATAATCATGATGTAGACAGGGTTGCATCAACCCTAAAAAACCCTTCACATCTCTATAATCTTTACACTATTTTATTTACCATGCCAGGTATTCCTTCAATTTATTACGGCAGTGAATGGGGTATGGATGGGAAAAAAACAAACGGAAGTGATGATGAACTGAGACCATGTATTGATCTTAACTCAGCAAAATCCAGGAAATATGCATGGCTTTCCGGGTGTATAAGCAGGCTGGCCCATATACGTCGTAATTCCGGCGCACTCTGTTACGGTAATTACGAACAGCTCTATGTAAATCATGAACAGCTTGCTTTCTCAAGAAAATCAGTAGACGAAACTGTAATAGTTGCCGTTAACTCTTCAGATAAAATAGCTTCTTTTGATTTAAATATAAAATATGGAAATAAACTCTGCGATTTACTGAATAAAGAAGAGACTTTTGACATAAATTGCGGGAAAGCCAGGTTTGATGTAAATCCTTACGGAGCAAGGATATTGATCGTAAAATAAAATTTTCAGCCTGCCAGCTAAAACTGACAGGCTGAAAAACAATGACCTTAGTGCCAGTCTCCCGTCACGCGTTACGCGTTACACGTCACGGAAATTAAAATTTCTCAATAACCTTTTTATGAGGTTTAATCATTTCTTCTTTTGCTATCTTATAAAATTCTTTTCTTATACCCGGTAACATTAACATTATGGCATATTTAAGATTTTGAAGTCTCTCTCCAATATTCTTATGAGGGTAATCAAAGAGATTATGTTTTTTATAAAAGAGATAATCTGCTCTGAACATTCCCCATCCTCTGTAAACAAGATCGCGAAATATCATATGACCTCCCACTTCAAGGAAATTTCGCGGTTTAACGAAATTTTCTTCAATTCCCCAGAGGATTTGCTTTCCCAGTGTTTCTATAAGAGAAGTTATATAATGTGAATCTTCATATTCATCTGTAACTATACCTGCCATATTTGCTCTTCCTACCTGCACCTTGGCTTCCAGTACCTGTCTTAAATTTGCTATATCTCCAAGAGGGCCTGATATAAGATAGGCGAACTGTTTTCCCTCAAATACAGGGCAGTGACCTTTAAAGAAAGAACGGTCCATATACATCTTCCACCGGGACGACAGATATCTGTCTTTTATTCTTGCCGCCATTACCACTCCATCTGCAGGGAGAACATGTTTATTTATGATATGGGCAAAACCATCTTTATATATACACTCATTGTCATAGGTGCATAAATAACAGCTCACACATCCTCCTTTCATATCAATTTCCCTTATATTAATCACTTCAACCTGACATGGGCAGAGTTTCTGAAAAACCTGTATCATGCTGTTTAAATTTGTATCTTCTTCTCTGGCATCTGTGAGAAGAACTATTTTTTTATTATTTTTTCCGGGAACTTCTTTTATATCACCAGGTTTATATTCAGGCATTTCATAACATGGTGTCTTAAATTTTCTTTCTACAGGCATTTTTTCCTTAATAAAATTAAAGAAATTTTTAGAGAATTTAAGCAGTTTTTCTCTTTCCTCCTCTTTGAGTAAATCCTGCATTTCTGCGGAGAAACCGTCAAGATATTTCATTCCAAGATCTTCACATATTGAGTGAATATAATTATGGGCAGTATGATCATAGAAATGAACAGAAGTGGTGATTGTCGTTGCATATTTATCTCTGAATATATCTTTTTTATTTTTCTCAGAGATAATCTCTATAAATCTGTGAACAGGAGAAGGTGCCAGAAAAACATAGACAGGAAAAACCCATATTATACCATCGGATTTTTCTATCTCTTCAAGTATTGAGTCAAAATATACTTCCCCTTCTTCTATTTTCTTTATGTCTTTTCCAATATGAAATATATTAAATTCATGTTCCGGAAAATGTTTTTTTATATAATTTAAATATTGAAGTGTAAGACTGGTGTCTCCTTTTGGACTTCCGCTTAAAACTGACATTTTCATTCTAAAAATCCTCCTTTTAAATCTTACTGTATAAGACCAGGGTATCCCACGGGACTTAAGCTTAAAACTGACATTTTCATCATAAAGGTTTTTCTTTAAAATCTTCTATTGTTTCATTACACCATTCGATCATAGCACTGCTTGCCTTAATGCCGCAGCGAACAGTTGACAGCCAGTAAGGAAGAGCAGTTTCATGTCCATATTCGGTTTTTAAAAATTCTTCTATAGCCGAGTATTTTTCAAGAAGAGCCATATGTTCTTCTTTAAATCTCTGAACATGTTTAATATTCTCACTGACAGGAACTTCTTTGCCGAAAAAGAGTTTTAATAAGACTTCCACCCTTTCTCTGTGAGGTTCTGCCGGCTCAAGAAGCCAGGAATGAAGTTCTTTAAGCCCCTTTTCCGTAATAGTATAAACATGCCTGTCTGGCTTACCTTCTGTAATCTCTATAGATGATCTCGCAGCAAGACCTTCTTCTGTGAGTTTTTTTATGACAGGATAGATCTGTCCGTAACTTTCACTCCAGAAATTACCAAGGCTCTGTTCAATTGCCTTTTTTATGTCATAACCTGACACAGGTTTTTCAGACATAAGGCCGAGTACTGCATATTTTGTCTTATTTTCTCTTGCCATAATATCTCCTTGATGTAAATCTTTTCGCTATATATTTTTAAGTTATATATCTTTTAGATATATTATAATGTGAAAAATTTCATCTGTCAAGAGATATTTATTGTAATTTAGAGGCGTGGCAGTCTGTGAATTGATTCTACAAATTGATTAATAATATTCTTTTAGATAAGCATAAGCTCTGTCAAATAAATCCTGTTCTTTATGAAGCTTATATTTCAATAAAGTTTTCCTGAGTGCCTGCTTTACTTCTCTTTCCCCGGCATTTGTCCATTTCCATCCTTCAAACCTTACAGTTCTTACCATACTGTCTATATCATCTACTATTCTCTCTATCATTTTAGGAGTCTTCGGATTTTTTGTTTCGTGAAAGAGTTCTGTAAGAGCAGCTTTTGCCTTATTTCTTTCATCATCAGAGTCTGCTTCTCTTTCTGCTTCCAGCACCTCCCTGGCAAGACTCAATAAGGTTTTAAGATATTCCAGGCTGTTTAAAAAACCCTGTTCGTATCGTTCTTTTAATTCTTCAAGTTTTTTTCCAAGAGCTATGAATTTCTGTTTTTCCCTGTGTTTTCTCAACCTTGTTATAAGTTTTATTTCTATCATTTTATGGGCATTTGAATTGTTTTTTACCAGTTCCTCTACCATTTCTTTATCCAGAACGATTTTTTCAAGGTCATCCCTTATAGCTTCTACCTGTATATTCTGGTTTATAATTTCCAGGGTCTTCGCACCAAGGGCATGCCAGATGAGTTTCCCCTGTCCGTCTGCAGGCTGAACTGACTCATAAACATGGGTAAGCCATTTATAATCTGCTCTGTACTTATTTAACATAGTATCAGGGGAAATTGCTTCCCAGAGTTTCGAGAGAATAGAATAATCTGCAGCAAATTCATCTCTTGTTTCATTGTCAGGCAAACATTCCTGAGCTGCAATAAGACCTTCATAACCGGGAATAGTTCTGTTAATATGAGGAAAATACCTCAGGCACCTGTCCATAGACTCATAGAATGTATTCCTCACAAGAGAGAAATTATTTATGGCATCCCTTATATTTTCTTCATTATAGGTAAGGGTTTTGGCTATATTATCAAATATTCCTATATAGTCCACTATAAGTCCGTGAGTTTTATCTCTGTAAGGTCTGTTTGTACGGCATACTGCCTGAAGTAAAGTGTGATCTTTTAATATTTTATCCATATACATTGTCTGAAGTATTGGTGCGTCAAAACCTGCAAGGAGTTTTGCCGTTACTATGAGGATTTTTAAAGAGCTGTCAGGGTCATTGAATTTATTCCTTATTTCCTCTTCTTCTTCCTTTTTTCTGCTCCATCTTTTTTTCCATTCAACTGGATCTCTCTGATTAACTGTCATTACTATATCAGTATATTCTTCAGGCAATATTTTATCAAAGGCAGATTTATAGTCCACACAACTCTGTCTGTCATAAGAGACTACCATTGCTTTAAATCCTTCCGGATCAACACTGTTCCTGTAATGTTTTATTATATCTTCTGCAACTTTTTTAATACGTTCTGGATTTCTGACAATAGTGGCCATTTTCCCGGCTCTTTTTGATATCTCAGATGCTTCTTCTTCCGATAAATCATCTATAATAGTCGAAATTTCTTCATCAATTGTTTCCCTGTCAATATGCATTTCCACGAGTCTCGGTTCAAAGTGTAGCGGCAGAGTGGCCTCATCTCTTAAGGAATCTTCAAAGGAATATCTGGAAAGATATCCTCTTTCATCTTCTTCTGCGCCGAAGGTAATAAAAGTATTGCGGTCTTTTTTATTTATAGGTGTTCCTGTAAGACCGAAGAAAAAAGCATTTGGAAGAGCAGTTCTCATTCTGATTCCCAGATCACCTTCCTGGGTTCTATGGGCTTCATCTACCATGACAATTATATTATTTCTTTCGTTAAGCACCGTATCTGCTTCTTTGAATTTATGTATTGTAGTAATAATTATTTTTCTTATGTCTCTTTCAAGCAGTTCTTTGAGTTCTTTTCTGTTATCCACTGCTATTGTATTAGGCACATCAGAAGCATTGAAAGTGGATGTAATCTGTGTATCCAGTTCCAGTCTGTCCACCACTATCATTACTGTCGGGCTTTTAAGGTGAGGATGAAGTCTGAGTTTTTGAGCGGTAAATAACATTAGAAGAGATTTTCCGGAACCCTGAAAATGCCATATAAGTCCTTTTCTTGTCTTTCCTTCTATGACTCTCTCTATGATTTTATTTGCTGCTTCATACTGCTGATGTCTGCAGATTATTTTAATTTTTCTGTTTTTCCTGCCTGTGGCAAAGATGGTGAAATTATTTAAAATATCCAGAATTACTTCAGGTCTTAACATATCTCTTATAACTGGCTCTATAGAATTTAAATTTATTATGTTACAGTCATCATTTTTCCAGGGAGACCATTTTTCTAAAGGTGCTCTTATGGAGCCATATTTAAATTCTTTTCCTTCTGTTGCAAAGGAAAAGACGTTTGGAACAAAGAGGGCCGGAATGGAGAGTTCATAATCTTCGTTTATCTGTGACGCACCGTCAAACCAGGATATGGCAGGTCTGAGAGGGGTTTTACATTCTCCCACTACAAGAGGAAGGCCGTTTATAATAAGAATTATGTCAGGTCTTTTTATGCCGAGATCATATTCTTCTGTTATTACACAGTGGTTGTTATGAATATTTTCGAAATCAATGAGGTGGACTGTAACATGCTGGTTGTTTCTGCCAAAGGGCATACTTCTCTCTCCTTTAAGCCAGGAGGTAAATTCTTCATTTGCTCTTACCAGGCCGTCCGAATGGACTGAGAGAAGTATGGCTCTCAGTTTATAGATTACTTCATCTGCTCTGTCAGGTTTTTCTTTTATGGAAGGGTTGAGTTTTATCAGGGCTTCTTTGAGATAGGAGTCTATTATGATATCTGTAGTTTTTCTGGGAATGGATTGAGGGGGGATATAGTTCCACCCTTTTTTCTTAAGAAGGTTTATGATATATTGCTGTACTGTATTCTGTTCGTTGAATTTACTTTTCATAAGTTACTTAATAGCTTCCAGTTCTTCCTGAGTTTTAGTGATTATTTCATGATTTTTGAGCTGTTCTATAGAACGTCTTAACGATTCTCTGTTGGCCGGAGTGGATAACAGATAATCTGTTTCATCATATTCATCGGAATTCCAGAACAATGACTGATCATTATCTGTTTGCAGTGGATCTATTTTTTTCATTCTCAGCACCTCATTTGTCTGAACCAGGATTTATATGAGAATCGTAATGCGTAATGCGTAATGCGTGATGCGAGGACAGATTCTCATCCTTCGTTGTGACCAGCCGGTCATGGCAGTTTTCAGGATTAAAGGATTAACAGGATAAAAGGAACTTTTTCCAATCCAGATAATTTCATCAATCTTTTAAATTCTGGTCGGTTTTGTCCAGCATTTCCTGTAGTTTTTTCTTACCCAATCTAGTTATAAGAGTCTTTAACAATTCATCTTCTCCAAGTTCACTGATTACCTCGTCTTTTCCAATTTTTTTAATAATCTCTTTTTTCCATTTTTTCATAAGTCTATCTCCCAGAGGTTCCCCTAAAAATAAATCTTTCAAGCCTTCTTCATCACAGCCGGCTTCAAAAGGATCTAATAATTTCATGATTAACACCTCCCTGTACATTTTATTATACAAAAAAATCATTTCATCTTTATAATCTATGCCATCTACCGGATCATCTATGGATTTCTCCAGAAGTTTACGCACATTTTCTTCATTTTTACTGAATAAATGAAATGGATAATATTCTTTTGTAAATGGAAGAGTAACCAGGTCTGTTTCATAATAATCAAAACCTGCTACTGTTCCACAGGATAATCCCCTGTCGAGTTGTTCTAATTTTACTCCTGTTTCTTTCAGACTTTTATGATATTTCTCTGTGAAATGACTTGCTACTGACCAGAATGAAATCTTATTTCTCGCTTCAATATTTCTGGAAAGTCCATATAATCTGCCATAAATCTCCAGTTGATATAAATCGTTCCAATCAAAAACATCAGTTTTGGACTTGAATTCTATAACATTTATATCATTGAAATATGAATATGGCGGTTTTAAACCTGTATATTCAATGTCTTTTTTTCTGATGACTATTAAGTCTATCTTCAGAGGCATCTTTGCTACTTCCTGTTCCCTCTCAACCAGGAAATTACGTCTGGTACAGACTTTTTCCATAACCTGGGCAAAATAAGCATGCCACTGAATTTTTACCGGTTTTGTTGACATTTTTAACCCTCTTTAATTATTTTATCATAAAGGAGAGGAATAGTGAAGGTTTAATAAGGAAATAAAATTTTGTGGAATCGTAATTTAGTGGAGGCGTTTTTTTCCTGACAGGAGGTCATTGAGGAGCCGGGTTTTGAGGGATTGAAGGGTTTTTCTGTGGGTTTCTGCTGTCTCTATGGTTTTGTCAAGGGTAAAGAGGATATGGGCGATTTTTTGTTGTTCTTCGAGGGGTGGAAGAGGGATTTTTTGGGAGTAAACTATTGATTGTGAAATAAGTGGTTGTGCGCTTTGATTTTTTAAATTATTAAGTTTTAAAGCCTTAAGAGCAAAAGCTAAATACAGCCTATCTATTTCTCTATTCAATAAGTTCCTGACATATAATGCATTATCAGTAATCCAACATTTATTATTTGCAATATGAACACAACCACAATATTCTCCTACACGGCCTAAAACTATTGTTTTATAATCAATAAAAAAAACTGAAGAATATCCTATAACGCCATTTCCACCATAGACAGGGTATATAGATTCATCATTTGGCATTACACTTAAATTTTCAGGTCTTGTTTTTCCACTAGTTAATTCAAAAATATCTTTTAAATATACAGTTTTCCACTTTTTTGCATCTAGTTCAGATTTAAATAAGGATATATTTTGTCTTTTCTCTAAAGATATATAATTAAAAAGATGCTTCATCAAAACCTTTTTATATACTTTTGCCTTCTCCAGACTCTCTTCCCATTTTCTTATACACTCTTCCACTGCCCATAGAATATCTGAAATCCTTTTCTGTTCATGTGCCGGAGGCAGAGGGATTTCATATTCAGAGAGGTATTTCCATTTAGTTCTCGGAGAAAGAGAGCCACCTGAGGTTTTTATAGCATGGTCAAAGAAATTTTCAGTCTGCACCATAAAAGGCAGTAAATCAGGAATCAATCTGTCATTTTTTACATCAAAAACCAGAATATCTCCTGAACAGAGGCCGTCAAAATCTGCCAGTGCCGCTTTATGTTGATAGGATCTTCTTTTACCGAATAGTAACTGTCCTTTTACAAATTTTTTTGTAAAGGTCGTGCCGTCTTTAATGAGACCCCATCGTTTAATTTTTAAAATATCAGGATCGAGATGTTCCAGACCTATAAAACGATCCAGTCCGTTTTCAAGAGGATTTTTCTCGTTTATATTTATATTTTCGGCAATGTCGCCGAACCTTACTATTTGCCATTCTGTCGGGGTTTGTCTGTTCATTTCTTCTCCTTTGTCTGAACCGGGATTTTCTGGATTAAAGGATTTACAGGATTTTAGATTAATGTTACATTAAGGCTCAAACATAATATCATAAAACAGGTTTATCCTTAAAATTCCATTTCTTTATGCTATTTACAAGAAACTCCACTTTTTCTTTCAAATCCAAAATATCTAAATCTTCTGCTTCAATAAAATTAATTATCTCTCTGGAATCATCTACTTTTTTATAAGCAAAAGTTTTATTAGAGTCTGAATTCTCTAAAGTAACTTTTAAAACTTCTTCAAATTTTTCATTTTTATCATATTCAAATTTTATTTCTTGTTTAAATTTTTCTGTTAAATATCTATTCATTGTTTCCGGTTTTAAATAGTTTTCAATTTCTCTACCATCTGTAATCCAGCAGTTATCTCCTAATTCATCTTTTATTCGCTGTTTAGTTTTCCATCTTTTACTTTCTGGTTGGTCACAATCCTTATCTATTATCATTATTGCATTTTTATTAATTTTTAGAATATCAATAAAATCAATATCTATATACTCAGTATCAGCTGAAAAATGCTTCAATACTTTACCACCATAAAACATTATGGAATAATATACCCCTTCCTTTAATTCCGAATCAACTAAAGATAACCATTTTTTTAAATATATTCGATCACTTGGGCCTTCTACCCATATTATCCCATTACTCTGCAGAATATCACTTGCTTTATAGCCTAAATCATCAAGAACTTCGTATGTTTTTTTATTTGTTTCTATAGCTTTTATTTGTGTTTTTATACCATCATGAGTAACATGATATATTCTTTTATCAGGACTATAATCAAGGAACACATTGGAATGGGTAGAAATAAAATAGATATTATCAGTTTGTTCTTCTAAAAATTTTATAAATTTTCTCTGTAATTCCGGATGTAAATGAATTTCCGGTTCCTCTATACAAAATACATGATCCTGATAAATAGCCAGAGCTGAACATAAAATTACCAGTTCATGTATACCGGTTCCAAAAGATTCTAATGATAAACGATTACCATCTATATCTAAAATAATACAATCTTTACTATGAGGAATTTCTATTTTTAAATCTTTAACATTAATTAAATCTTTAACAAAATTTTGTATTTTATTAAATATTTCTCTATTCTTTTCTTCACCAATTTTAGGATTTTTCATTTCAAACATTTTTGATATAATGGCCTCACCATTAACAGTATTAAAATTCCTCTGGACTTTTTGTTCTCCCTGGTTCTGAGAATGAAGTTCTTTTATCTCTCTAAAATGAGGTATATATATTAATTTAGAAAAATATTCCTTCAATATATTAAATATCTTTCTGTCTACTTTTTCAATAACCATGTTAATCAAAACTTCCCTTGAATCTCTAGAATAATGATTGTCTAGTATTCTTAATAGAACATTATCATCTAATAAATTAAATGGATGTTCGATAAAAGTTTCATTTAAAATATCAATTCGAAACTTTAATTCATCATTGCTCTTATAATGGTTTAATAATGATTTATAGCTGTCTGCAATATATTCAGCTTTTATATTAACTAATAATTCTGGAGGTTTTCCATTTCTTTCATATTGATTTTCCAGATTTTCTTTAAAAAATATTACCCTGCTGTAACAAGGATCTTTTCTTTTATCCTGAATAGAAAGTGGCGTATTAAAATGTATTTTAATTTCTCCTAAGAAAGGGCTTAACTCTGATAAAAAATTCAAAAACTTTAAAACATTGGATTTACCAGAATTATTCTTACCAATAAAAATATTAATCTTTCCTAAATTTTCAATTTTTACGCAGTCACTATCGAAACTTTTATAATTTGCTATGCCAAGAGCTTTTATATCTATCATAATCCCACTTCCTTTAAGGTAAAAAACAAATCATCTACAGATTTCCTAAGATTATCAGAACTCTCCATCCAATCGGAAATAACTTCCTCAAGAGATTTCCCGTCTCCTTCTTTTTCCTCATCCTTCGGCCTTACATATAATTGAATACTCAGGTTAGCATCATTCTTCTTTATTTCCTCAATACTAACAACCTTTGCAAATCCTTCAATATCTTTATAATCCCTGTAAGCCTTATAGATTTTCTTTATATGTTCATCTATCAGAAAACTCTGGGATTTTTCTCTCGTTATTTCCTTTACTGCATTAATAAAAACTATCTTCCCTTTTCTATCTTTCTCTTTTTTCATCTTACAGAATATTACACAGGCTTCCATAGGGGAATTATAGAAAAGATTTGGCCCGAGACCAAGAATACAATCAATAATATCATTCTCTACCAGTTTTTCTCTCATCTTCTGCTCTTCATCTCTGAATAAGACACCATGAGGGAAAAGTATTGCACATCTTCCCGTATTCTTATCCATACTTTTTATAATATGCTGGAAAAAAGCATAATCAGCCCTTCCCTGTGGAGGAACACCATAGATATTTCTACCCCAGGAATCATTTATCCAGAGGTCCCTGTTCCATTTATTAATAGAATAAGGCGGGTTTGCAAGGATTACGTCAAACTGTTTCAATCTGTCTTTTTCAATAAAAGCCGGCTTCTCCAGGGTATCTCTCCTTACAATCTCGAAATCCTCAATACCGTGAAGAAATAAGTTCATTCTGGCAATCGATGAGGTAATCAGGTTTATTTCCTGGCCGTATAATTTGAGAGTTCTATATTCTTTATTCTGATCTTTTAACTGAAGTGCGCAGGCTAATAGCATACCGCCCGAACCGCAGGTGGGGTCATAAACAGATTCTCCCTCATATGGTTCCATGATTAAAGTCATTAACTTAACAAGAGTTCGATTTGTATAAAATTCTGCTGCAGTATGGCCGCTGTCATCGGCGAATTTCTTGATTAAATATTCATAGGCTTCTCCCAGTTGATCCTGAGGAACTCTTTCCAGTGAAAGTTTTATAGAAGAAAAATGTTCTATCAAATCTCTCAGGGTCGCATCAGAAAGGCGGTCTTTATTTGTCCATCCTGCATCACCGAATATGCCATAAAGAACATCAGGGTTTTCTCTTTCTATTTCTCTCATGGCTTTCTGTAAAGCCATACCTACATCTTTTGTTATCTGTCTTATATCATTCCAGTGTGAATTCTCAGGTATCTGAAAACGGTGGTTTTCTGCAAATGAAGCATATTCCATATCTCCATCTGAAGCAATCAGAGCTTTTTCATATTCTTCATCATAAACATCACAGATTCTTTTATAGAAAAGAAGAGGAAAGATAAACTGTTTATATTCTCCTGCATCCATATTGCCACGGAGGAGTTCTGCCACGCCCCAGAGATATTTTTCAAGTTCTTTCTGATCTATACTCATCAGATCAATTCCTCCTTTATAAGAAGCTCTTTTAATTTCTCTTCCGAGGCAAAACTTTCTTCCACTGATCTTTTAAAATCAGAGAAAGCTTCTTCTATGGAAATTCCTTCTTCTTCCATAAGAGGTTCCACATAAAGAGGTATATTCAGGTTATAATCATTTTCTGTAATATCCCCAACAGGTGCTATTTTAACAGAACCTTTTACATCTTTATAATCTCTATAGAGTTTATAAATCTCTTCAATATGTTCCTCCAGAATACTGTTCTGATCCCTTCCCTTCTGATAAAGGTTCGAAGCATCGATAAAGATTATTTTTTTCTTTTTTTCAGTGGGCTTTTTAGCTCGGAAAATCATAATGCATGCCGAAAGTCCCGTACCGTAAAAGAGATTTGGCGCAAGACCTATAACACCTTCCAGCAAATCTTCCTCAAGTATTCTCTTTCTTATGTTACCTTCCGTATTCATACGAAACAGCGCCCCGTGAGGTAAAACGACAGCCATTCTTCCGTCAGGTTTTGCCATAGAGCATATCATATGCTGAACCCAGGCATAATCGCCATTTGTTTCAGGAGGGAGGCCGGCAAAATTTCTCCCATATGGATCATTTGTCCATATTTCAACACCCCATTTTTTCAGGGAAAATGGCGGATTTGCTATTACACAGTCAAAGGTTGCAAGTTTGTCTACGTCAAAAAATGCGGGATTTCTCAGAGTATCTTTTCTTACTATATTGAAATCCTCAAGGCCATGAAGGATGAGGTTCATCCTGGCAATAGCGGAAGTGGTAAGATTTTTCTCCTGACCGTAGAGTTTCATTCTCCTCACATCTCCGCCGGATTCTTTCACCTGATTTATTGATTCAAGGAGCATACCGCCTGTACCGCAGGCAGGGTCATAAATAGTGTCTTTTTCTCCAGGGTTTAAAATCAGGGTCATAAGTTTTACAACACTTCTGGGGGTGTAAAATTCACCGGCTTTTTTATTTGACAGGTCTGCGAATTTTTTTATGAGATATTCATAAGCCTGTCCGGCAATATCAGGTTCCACATTGGAATTGGATAGATTATACATAGAGAAATGTTCTATGAGTTTAAGTAAGAGACTGTCAGGAAATCTTTCTTTATTTGTCCACTGGGCATCACCGAAAATACCGTAAAGGGTCCCGGGATTTGCTTTTTCTATCTCTCTTAAGGCATAGGTCAGACATTCGCCTGCATTGACAGTTTTTTCTCTTACATCCTGCCAGTGACATCCTGAAGGTATAAGAAATCTGTGGTTTTCCGCAAAGGAAGCATATTCAATATCTCCGCCGGATTCTTCTAATGCTTTCCGGTATTCTTCATCGTATACGTCTGAAATACGTTTAAAAAAGAGCATTGGAAATATGTAGGTTTTGAAATCTGATGCATCTACAGGGCCTCTCAGGATATTTGCCGCATCCCAGAGATACTGTTCTAACTGTGAAAGGGTTATTTTTGACATTATTTACTCCTGAAAATTATTACATGTTATTCTATATTAAATTATTTACCTGTGCCATATTTCCTCTTTTAATCTTTCATAAACATTAAATACAATAGGGCAGATAGAATAATTTTCTACAATAGCGTTTTCCTCTCTAAATTTGTAACTATAACCTCATCCTCACTAAACCCGGCAATTCTCACAAGTTCAAGAAACTTATTTTTAGAAATAATATCTCTATTAAAAGCCGTACTCGCAAGATGAACCAGGTGAATACAGACAGAAGGGAAAACTTCATGTTCACACCTGTTGCAATTCTCACTTCCAACAAGTCCGGCAATCTGTTTTCCGTAATTTGTATCCATTTGTTCAAATAAACCTTTTCTTTCTTCTTCTGTTATCAGTTTAAGATTAAATAACTGCCATAAAGTAGATTCTTTGCTGACATGAAAATATCTGCTCAGGTGATTTACATCCCAGAGATCTATGTCCCGACCTTTTTGAGATAATCTTCCTTCTACAAAAGTTTCTTCTTCTGTTCCTTCACAAAAAACACTCTCAGATGGTCTGGAAGGGTAACCTTTCCCCAGACTGCTTATAAAATTCTTAATACCTTCCTGTGGCATCAAAAATTCTGCAGCAAAGGCATTTGCCCTGATTTCTTTAAGTTCTTTTTGTTTGCTTATAAAACTGCTTATTACAGGCTCTAAAGATAAATCACAGAGTGCATGACAATATTCATGGGCAAGGGAAAATCTTTTTCTTTGATAGGTATGGCCGGAGTTAACACCACAGATAATAGAATTTTTAAACCGGAAGGTAATGCCGGAGATATCATCCGGTAGATTCAATTTTACCACCATTAAGCCTTCTTTTTCCATAAGAGTGGTTAACTCATCTACAGAAGCAATTCCCAGGCCAAGTCTCTGCCGTTCCTGACGGGCAAGTTCTTTTCCCTGCAGGACTGCATCCCATTTTGTGTTCAGAGATTTCACAGGATACTGAGGCAGGAAAGGGTTAAGCATTTTAAGCTCCAGTAATTCCCGAAGATTAATAATTTCTCTTATAAGCTTAACTTTTTCCTTAATAACTGCTTTTGTTTTTTCTCCTTCCTGTGTATCAGGCAATGCCCTCAATAATACAGATATTTCACTGTCCTGAAATTTAGCGGTGAAAAAATCAGATATTTTATATCCATACAGATCTGCAAGTTTTGCCAGTTCAAGAGCACTTACATCTCTATTGCCTGTTTCTATTTGAGAAATAGCAGTTCTCGGAATACCAAGATAAGCAGCTACTTCATTTTGACTTAATCCACTGTTCTTTCTTGCCTGGTGGAGATTATTAATTAATTCTTTTTTAGAGAAATTCATATCTTTTACCTCATTTACTATTGTGATTTCCTGAAATCATGTTACTATAACAAACATTATTTGTCAATATTTTGGATTTTTATGTTTCTTAATAAAACTAAAACTACTATATGTACCAGAGGTTAAAAAAAACGATTTTTCTCTCTTATACTACACCGTCCTGGCAGATAAAATTTCAGAAAATTTTCTCTAAGGTTTGAGAAAAGAGATGATTATAATCCTCTTTCAGTGCTATTCTGGTTAACCGGGAGGTATGAACAATCAATAAAACATAATAAAAAAACTATTGAATCAGGTCATAAATAAAGAAAATATTAACAATTTATTAACATTTTATTATTGAAATTGTTTTTCAAATATTATATTATTAAAAATAATCTGAATTACTGTATTGAAAAGCAGGTAAAATTGCTCTGTAAAATATAATGAAAGATACAGAAAAAATCAGGAAAAGAACTTGAAAAAATAAAATTTCTAAATAAAAAAGGAGAGATATTTAATGAAAATTAATTCAACACCAACTGTAATGACAGCAGCAGGCCAGACAAAGGTTGAAAAAAAAGAAGCGGAAGTAAAGGACCGGGTAGAAGTGGGTTATCACCCGCCTACAGATAGAGAAATAGATGACCTGGCAGCAATGGCCATGATGGCCCAGTCCCAGAATAAAAAAGAAGGTGCAGTAGAAAATCCGGTATCAGTAACAACAGAAGAATTACCAAAACCGGAGCAAAATAGTTCCACTGAAATAGCACCTCAGACTGTAAGTAATAAACCACCGGAGATTACCACAGAAGGTAAAATAGCGGCAACCCTGATGTTAGCAGGTACAGCAGCAGCATTCTCAGGCATGTGGAATATGGGAATAGGCCTGGCAGAATCTTCCATCGGTGCTCTTGCAGGATCAACCATGGGGCCTATGGGTGGCATAGCTGCATCAGTTCTGGTTGGCTCTCTGGAATTATACGATGGTCTGAGAAAAAAGGAAGGCATAGTAGCAGATTTTGCAAATCATTATGGCTTTGCCCGTAAAGGGAAAAACAAGGTTTTCCATGCAGTGCTTGATGCAGCCACAGGTGCTGCAGCTACCTATGTAGGAAGCTCTATGGGAATGGCAGGTATTTTCCCCGGCGCAGCTCTCAAGGGAGTAACCCATGGTCTGGTAGCAGGTACAAAAACCATGATCTCTATGTCAGATTTTATCAAGGATGAAGATAAGAAGTAAATATCAGTCCTGAATAAAAACCTGTTAAATCTATAAGAAAAAAATAAAAACCATGTAAAATCTATATGGTTTTTATTTTTTTTTATATCTTTCCTTTTCCCTGTGCCAGACCTTGTCTTTCAATCTCTCATATACATTAAATACAATGGGGCAGATAGCACAGCTTTCTATTACCATGGTTATCTTGGAAGTAAAATGTTTCGTATGAAGAGGAGGATAGAACACACAGGCAGGAGGCCTGTGTTCGTAGCATGAACACATGTTATTCCGAAGAAAAGGACAGGGATCGTCACTGAACATATATCCATCTTCGAATTGCATTTTAAAGAGATACTTCTTTTCAAAATCTTCAATTGATATGCCAAGGGAATTTGATAAATTTTCAATTTCTTCAAGTTCAACACATGGGCTCATTTCTTTACAGCAATTTCCACATTTGGTGCAATCTATTTCTGACATTATTTCTTTATAAAACCTGTGAACCATTTTATCTACAATCTTAGAAGAAATACTGGAGCATATTAAAAAAGAACGAAATTCCCAGTTTTCATCATTATTTTTTTCCGATATTCTTTTTATTTTTTTAAGATTTAATTCCATAACATTTTTCTCTTTTCCTGTTTTTCAGTCTTCAGCTACATTCTAACACTTTTCACAGATATATAATATCTAATTTCAATATATATTTTCGTGACAGGTAACGCGTAACACGTGACGGGAAGATTAATACCAAATTGCCATCAAGTTTAGCGTTATAAATCTCCTAAATTTGCCTGACTGGCGCTCCTCCGAAAAAATCTAAACTGTAATGTTTATATCAGTTATAGCTTACATCATGCCACTTTCCATTATAGGCGAATTAAATACACTTGTGCTGCCGTCATATTTTTGCCCTTCGGGGACTCCGTAGCTCCAGAGCACCAGGCAGGCAAAGCACTATAATTGATAGCCACATGGTATAAGAGCATCTGTTCGGGAGTCATCTATAAAATAAAAATTTTTCACAGGCTTTTAATTAACATTTTGCCTGTGAAAAATTTTATTAATTTGTAAAAGGTTAATCATTTACGCGTCACGCGTTACGCGTCACGCGTTACGACTCCATTAATAACAATAATGGTCCGGCTTAAAAGGCCCTTCTATCGATACTCCTATATAATCTGACTGTTTCTCTGTAAGTAATGTCAGGTGTGCTCCAAGTTTACCCAGGTGAAGCCTGGCCACTTCTTCATCCAGTTTTTTATCAAGTCTATAAACACCAAGTTTACGTCTGTTAGTCCAGAGATCAATCTGTGCCAGAACCTGATTGGTGAAACTGTTTGACATTACAAAACTTGGATGACCTGTGGCACATCCGAGATTTACAAGACGGCCTTCTGCAAGTACATAAATACAATGACCATCAGGGAATATATATCTATCTACCTGTGGTTTTATATTTTCTTTCTTTATACCGGGCCAGCTTTCCAGTTTCTCCATCTCTATTTCATTATCAAAATGTCCTATATTGCAGACTATGGACTGGTCCTTCATTTTCGACATATGTTCTGCAGTAATAACATTACAACTGCCTGTAGCAGTTACATAAATATCTGCAAAAGGGAGAGCATCTTCTACAGTAACAACCCTGTAGCCGCTCATAAGAGCCTGTAATGCACAGATAGGATCAACTTCACTTACCATTACCTGCGCCTTCTGTCCTGAAAGTGATTCAGCCGAACCTTTCCCTACATTGCCGTAACCGCATACCATGGCAGTTTTTCCGGAAATCATTACATCTGTAGCACGTTTAATAGCATCTACAAGAGATTCACGGCATCCGTAAATATTATCAAATTTGCTTTTTGTAATAGCATCATTTACATTGATGGCAGAGAAGAGTAATTCTCCCCTCTCCATCATCTGATAAAGTCTTTTTACACCTGTTGTTGTTTCTTCAGATACACCTTTACAATCTGCAACAAGACGATGGAAGAACTGTGGGTCTTCCTTAAGGCTTTCCTTGAGAACGGAATATACAATAGCAAGTTCTTTGTTGTCAACTTTTTCATTCAGAATCTCCGGATTTTCTTCTCCGTAATATCCCTTATGAATGATTAACGTAGCATCTCCGCCGTCATCTACAATAAGATTTGGCCCTTTTCCGCCCGGCCATGTGATAGCTTTTCTGGTAAAGTGCCAGTATTCCTCCAGTGTTTCACCTTTATAGGCGAAAACCGGTATACCTGCTTTTGCTATGGCAGCAGCGGCATGATCCTGTGTGGAAAATATATTACATGATGCCCACCTGACATCAGCTCCCAGTTCAACCAGTGTTTCAATGAGAACAGCTGTTTGAATTGTCATATGAAGACTTCCCATAATACGTGCACCTTTTAAAGGTTTCAACGGGCCGTATTTCTTCCTTGTCTCCATAAGTCCCGGCATTTCATGTTCGGCAATAGTCATTTCCTTTCTGCCAAAATCTGCCAGGCTAATATCTTTTACATAATAATCTGTCTTAACCATATTAAGACCTCCTCTTAAATAATATATGAGAATCGTGACGCGTAACGCGTAACGCGTGACGGGTCTGTTCTAATCCATAGCTGTAACTAAAATCAGTCCATTGGTTACAATTTTTCTATAAAAGGTTCATAAATAATTACAGGGCTTTTGTTATCTGAGACAATAATCTCACCGCACTTAACAAATTCTTCCCTTTCTGCCAGTTCATCCATCACAGTATCTGTAAGGCCTATACCTGTTTTACAGTTTTTTGCCACACATGGCATGATAAGAAAAGCTGTATTAACAGTTTCACCTATTATATCAGGCCTTTCATAATCAGGATGTCCCATAAGGCCGAGAAAAATATCGCCTTTATGGAGAGTAATTACAAGTTCATGCATATCAAGCAATCTTCTGCTCTCTTTAGCTGCATCAAGAGCTCTGGCTTCATGATTTATGCCTGTAAAAAAACCAAGGAAACCATCTCCTATATATTTTACAGGAACTCCGTCAAATCTCTTCACTGCTTCAGTAACAGTATAGTGAATAATATTCATCCATAAAGCAAGTTCCCCGGGTGCCATTAAAGTAGCTTTACCGGCAAAGCCATTAAGACCGGTGCAGAATACAGTGGCATTAAATGTGTCTGTTTCCGCCATAGTTCCTCCTAAAAGCCATTCAACACTTACACCAAGGAGACAGGAAAGTTCCATCAGAACAGAAATATCAGGGGCATTCTCTCCTCTTTCCCATTTTGATACAGCCTGGGCACTTATCTGTAAAGCACCTGCAATATCTGTCTGTTTCAGTCTCCTTTTTTCACGTTTCATTTTAATTCTGGAACCGAGTTTTTTTAAGTCCATAATGTTTCTCTCTACATGATAAGATTATAATTGAACAGGAGAGTAAAAATCAATGAAGATATAGTTGATTTCTCTAAAGTTCCGGTTGTGTAAAAAAATTCCCTGCAATTATTTTTTTCCATAATTATTCTTTTTATCTCTATGCCAGACTTTATCTTTCAGTTTCTCATATACATTAAATACGATAGGACATATAGAACAATTTTTTATTACTCTTTCCAGTTTGGCAGTGACATGTTTTCTTTGAAGATGCGGGTAAGAAATACAGGCCTGTGGTCTGTATTCATAACATGAACACCTGTTATTGAGAAGAAAAGGACATGGACTTTTATTAAACATATATTCTTTTTCTTCCAATGGAATTTTAAGTATATATTTTTTTTTAAAATAGTCAATAGATATTCCCATAGAATTTGCTATTCTTTCAATCTCTTCCATATTTAAAGAAGGCCCCAGTTCTCTGCAGCAGTTTGCACAATCGGTACAATCTATATGTGATGCAACTTCTTTATATAAAGTGCGAAACATTTTATCAACTATTTTCGAAGAAATAGTAGAACATTGCAGTATAGAACTGAATTCCCAGTTTTCATCCTTATTTTTTTTCGAAATTTCTTTAATCTTACTGATATTTATTTCCATTAATATTCTCTTTATTCACAAGTTTTCTATAACTCCTGTATTCATGTATGGCAAATCCTGAAAAAGAGTTGTACTCTATTAATTTCTTTTTTGCTTCTTCCATGACTGACTTCAATTCTGTCAGGCCCATAGAGGCAAAAGTGAGATTGTTATCAGAGAGAGGTTTTGTTTCGAGTCCTATAAAAACTTCTTTATTTTTTAAAGAAGCATAAGATAATTCATTTTGAGCAAGTGCTATAATACCATTATTCCCACCTGCTACAGTCCTGTAATCCATAAGAGCAACATTATCCGTCAGATCTATTATTTCTTCTAAGAGAGGCTTTGTTAGTCCGTCAAGTGTGACTGTTCTTATCTGTTTTGTATATTGATCAGGAGAGTCAAACCAGAAAGGTATGGCCGCACTGAATAAAAGACCTTTCTTGCAGGTTTTGTCTGATATTTTTTTAAGAAGTTCAATATAATTCTCTAAAATCCACCCCTGTTTTTCTGTTTTAAATTCAGGTAAAAGATATGGTTCTATATCATATTGAATGCCGTAAAATTTTTCACAACTTTCTGACTGTTCATTATAGAGGATAATCTCATCTACTGTTTCCAGAACAGAGGCATGATGTTCAGGAAGAACATAATCTTTACTGCCATCGAGGGCATAGACCTTTATGTTTATTGAAGAAAGGTCTGAAATTAAAAGGCGAATTTTATCTGCTTTTATATCAAAATCTCCAGGTATCTGTAAAAATATACAGGTAAATTCCTCGTTAGAGAGAAATGATAAAAATTCCTCCATTTCAGACGAACTATCAAGAATTTCAGATGTGTTCCATACCCAGAGAGCTTTCTCCAGTGTCTTTCCATCTGCAGGTGTTATTTCTGAAGATAAGAGAGAAAAAACTAACAATATTATAAAAATAATCCTAAAAAAACTCAAATATCTTACCTTTTTCTCTGACAAGTTAAAATTAGGTTTTGGGTTTCAGGTTTCAGGTTCTGGGTTTTTAATCTCCCTAACCCAACACCCAACACCCGAAACCCTTAACCCTTAACCCTTAAAAAATGAAAATTCCTATACTGTTAAATTATTTTGCAATATAATTGACTATTACATAATACTCACCATAGACAAGAATACCACAGACAAAAACAAACAGAAAAAGTAACAATTCATTCCAGTTATCCTCCCAGTAAGTACCGTCAAACATTGAAAATAGATCAGGTTTGGCCCAGAACCAGAGAGCTTTAAAAAAACCTTCCCAGTTACTAAAAAAAATTCTTCCTATCAGTAAAAAAATAGGAATATTAATGATAATCAGAAAAATAATACGTAATATCCCCATGTTATCATCTGACATAAAACCACCCTTTCTGTTATAAACAACCATGACTGATTTCAGCCACAACCAGCAATGAGAATCTGTCCTTTCCGTCACGCGTTACGCGTTACGATTTCAGATAAAACATTACTGCACTTTTTTCACCATACCGGCACCTACCAGTTCATAAATTGCTTTTCCTATATCAAAATAGGTTTTACCTGTACCTGTCATTACATCCCTTACTGTTTTCTTTTCATCCAGATGGAAGAGTATATATAAATATTCAGATTGGACTGTAACTATAGCAGACGTAGATAGCTGAACCTTGAATATATCATCAGGTGATTTTACCACTTCTCTTATCTTTACAAACTGTTCTTTTCTTTTCAATACCTCTGTTAGAAGTTCATCTGTAGGAGTATTTATTGTTCTCTTCTCAGGCGTTTCTCCCGCATAAAATCTTCCCTTTCCCATAACCCAGTTTACCGATTGATAGAAAGCCTCTTCTCCTGTAATCTGCCCATAAATACAGTTGGTTATATCTCCGTCTTCCACATATATATCACCGTTTTCAAGAGGAGATTTAATGGAGAGTTTTCCTGTAACACCGCAGGAGCAGAATTCAACAAGTAAATCAAAGAGATCCAGTATTTCCAGCTCAAATCCGTCAAATCCGGTCAATTCTGCCTCTTTTGGTTCTCTTGTTTTATTTACAAATTCATCCAGGAGATAGGTAACAACTTCTGATTCTATAGGTGTACCTCCCTGGGAAGCTTTCCTTATACCTTCCAATATATTTTCATGACTGTCCTTTTTCAAAATATAGCCTGCTACTCCTGCTCTAAGTGAATTCAGCACTGTCTCCCTGTCAAGATCGTGTGAACTGAGCACTATTATCTTTGCAGACGGCATGGTACCTTTTATTTTACTTATTATTCCAATACTATTTTTATCGGAAACTGTTATATCCATTAAGATTATATCAGGCCTGTCCTGAGATTTAGCGAGCTTTTCCAGACATTCTTCCCCTGTAGATACAGAGGCTATTATTTCCATATCACCTGACATTTCTATAGTTTTTATATAGGAAAGAGTCTGTGTGGCTGAACCTTCAACTATAAAGATCTTTATCTTCTTTTGAGTATAAAATTCTCTTTTCAATTTATTCAGTGAATCTACAATATTCTTTTTTATTCTTCCGAGAAGATCCAGTTTCTCCTCTTTAGGCGGCCTTATAACAACAGGTTTCTCTTCTTCCATTGAAATTACTGACATAAGGTCTGATTTAAGCTCTTTTGCAGTCTGATATCTATCTTCCAGGTCTTTTTTCAGAGCTTTTATTAATACTGCTTCGAGTTTTGTAGAAACAGAGGAATTTACCCTTCTTACAGGCTTGAATTCAAAGGGCATTACAGGCATGGTACCAGTTACAAGATGATAGATAGTGGCACCGAGAGAATAAATATCACTCCTTACATCCTGTATGCCTGAATATTGTTCAGGCGGTGCATAACCTACTGTTCCTATCGCTGTCTGACGTCTTGTCTGTCTGTCTGTTGCTTTTGCTGTGCCGAAATCTATGAGAATTATTTGATTATCTCTGGCTCTGAGCATTACATTATCAGGTTTTAAATCCCTGTATATAATCTGAGGTTTGTTACTGTGAAGATAATTCAATACATCACAGAGGGTCAGAGCCCAGGTAATAACTCTCTCTTCTTCGAGAGACCTTTTCCTTTCTCTTTCCATTATAGTGAGAAGATCATTTCCAGGTATATAATCCATAACAAGATAATATTTATCATCTTCGATAAAATAATCAAGTACATGAGGTAAAGCAGGATGTCTTAACCTTGCCAGTATTTCCACTTCAGATTTAAATCGTGTCACTCTGTAGTCTTTTTCTTCATCTGAAAGTGAATCGAAATAAAGGAGTTTTACAGCACAGATACAGTTAAGCCTCTGATCAAGGGCTGCATATAATTCACCCATACCTCCTTTTTGAAGAGGTGATATTAATTTGTATCTATCACTCAGTATTATATCTTTTTTTATTTTATCTCTCGGACAGCATTCCAGACTGGAAAAACAGGAATTACATATTTTTGCTTTATCATCATTTTTATTACAGCAGCTAAGACAGTAGATCATAATAAAATCACCATTATTCATTAAAGATTTCGTGACGCGTGACGCGTGACACAGGGAATAAACCATGAAAGGTTCTGATAGTAACCATAATAAATTCTTTATATAAAAATTTAGTCCTGTCAGAAATAAGAAGAAAATTCAAATAATAAAATCAATTCACCATGTCATACAAGCTCTATTAATTTGCCTGATTATCCCTGTAAAAGGTAAAAACTCCAAGTCCCATTACAGAAGCAATCATGCCCATAACACCTACAGCTTTTACTATCATAGCCCGGCTTTCTATAGTTCTGAGACATTTAAATTCCGCACAGAGATAAACCCAGTCATGGACAACTCCGTCTCCTCCCAGAAGGGGAAGTTGTTGATAAGGTGCATCTGCCATATAAATCGATATATTTACAAAATTTTCAAAAAACCAGAAAAGGCTGAAGAAAAAAGCACCGTAATCTTTCTTTCTTAAAAAATATATAAAAAAAGCAAGAGGTACAAAAAGCTGTCCTGCAGTTCCCCCCAGGACATGGATGATTTTATTTCCTGTAAGAGCAAGGATAAAGTGTCCTGCCTCATGAAAAGCCAGATTTACATAATCCAGAAGGCCGAAATAATTTTTCTGTGTAATATAGGGAATTGCCAGAACTATCATAATAACTATTATGATAATATGCCATAACATATGTTTCTTCTGGTCTGTATCATACATAAAATCAATCTCCTCATAATAAAACTCTAAAAACAGTTTATCATTTTTTGTTTTTATTTTAAATATCTTAATGATATAATATAGATGAATTTAATCCAGAAAGGAAGAATAAACATGAATTTTACCATCAGACCTGCAACAAAAGAAGATTACAGAGGCATATGTGATATCTTTACAGAATTAGACTCGGTCCACCATGAACTTTTACCGGAGGTTTACTGTGAAACCACCGGACCTGCCAGATCGGAAGAATATATCTTCAGTATTATAGATAATGAAGAAGCAGCTATTTTCGTTGCAGAGAGCAAAGAGGAAATTATAGGCCTGGTTCATATTTATATACAAAACACTCCTCCCATACCTATTGTAGTTCCGCAGAAATACTCCATGATTGATAACCTTATAGTAAAAAGGGAATTTCGCCATTCAGATGCAGGAAGAATACTCATAGAAAAAGCCCATGAATGGTCTTTAAGTAAAGGAATAAAACAGGTTGCTCTTGTTATATGGGAATTTAACAGAGGTGCCATAGAATTTTATGAGAAACTCGGTTACAGCACTGTAAACCGCAGAATGGCTATATCTCTTAAAGATGAATTGCCTCCTGAACATATAAAAAGCGAATAAAAATGATGAAAAAAATATAATTTCTATCTTTATATTAATTATGATAGGAATGTCTTTTACGGCATGTACAGCAGTAAAATCTTTATCTGCCGACTATTTGACATTATCCCTTGAAAGAGCAAAATCAAAGGAAGAAAGAAAAAAAATCCTGGAAATAAACAAAAATCAAATAACATCAGATTTTGTAATATCATTGATAGAAAAGGCCGGCACCTGTTCAGGGAGTGAAAAAGAAAAACTCCTGGCATTTGAACCGGGTAATATAGAAACAGGCGGTTATTATCCCCTCCCGGGGGCAGTTAAAGAAGTCTCTTCCATAAGTAAATATTTCCTGACTAAAGAAATCTATACAGGCAAAAATATGAAAACAGATATTTTATATAAAGATGGCAAAAAATCCGATGTATTACATTTTGCAACACATGGTTTCCTTGAATCTGATTCCCCCCTGTTTTCATCTCTTTTATTTTCAGACAGAAGTCTTCCTGTTTACGAAATATTCGACCTTGATCTGAGAGCCTATCTGGTTACATTGAGTGCATGTAAGACAGGTCTCGGTGAAGAAGCAAATGGTGATGAATTTGTAGGATTATCGAGAGCTTTCATCTATGCAGGAACACCTTCAATATGTTCGAGCATCTGGGATGTTTCCGATGTTTCTACATGTGAATTGATGGATAGATTCTATTTTCATCTCAAAGATAAAAACAAATCTGAAGCATTGAGACTGGCTCAACTGGATACAATGAAAAAATATCCTCACCCTTTCTTCTGGGCTCCTTTTATTTTGACTGGAGACTGGAGATAATATTCAGGTGGATTATTTCTTTTCAGAGAGAGCCTTCAAGGCTTTTTCTCTATTTTCTATAACGAAGTAGTGGTCCTCTTCTGAAGCTCTGTCAAAACACCTGATAGCTTCTTTATACTTCTTCAGTTCATACAGAGCATTTCCTTTGTTATAGAGGGAAAAAAAATCACTATCATCGATTTCTAAAGTTTTATCAAAATATATAACTGCTTTTTCATACATAGCAGCTTTATAGAGAGAATAGCCCATATATTTTAAAGTATCTTCATGTTCAGGAACAATTTTCAGAACTTTATCAAAACATTTAATTGCTTCTTCATATTTTTCAAGGTTAAAGACTAAAATTCTGCCTTTCCATTCCCAGGCATAACTATCTTCAGAATTAAACTTGAGAGCTCTATCATAACATTTAAGGGCCTCTTCATATTTTTTCATACCATAAAGAACATCGCCCTTTCTATACCAGGCTCTGGCACATTTATTATCAGTTTTTATGGCTCTGTCAAAATAATTCAGGGCTCCTTTAAGATCTGAATAATTAGAAACGGCGCTATCTCCTGCATTCAATAATTGTTCAAGTGAATAAACATGAGTTGCTGACACAGTAGGAAGAGAAACAGGCTTTACCACAGTTGGAGTCGGTGAAACTATAACTACAGTCGGTGAATTTATAACAGATGTTTTTGCAGGTTTATTACATCCATTAAATATGACGGCAGTTAAAAGTAATATAATAATCTCTCTTATCATAAAAAACCTATTCAACTATAATTTGAAAAATCCTTCTATAACTCCTGGAGAATAAAATTAAGCAGTTCTGCGACTGATATATTGAGGAGGTAAATTTCATCTTATGACCGGCACTGACTTATAACAAAGGAGGTATTTATGGATAAAATACAAAAAATGGAAAAAGATAAGGGCAAAGTCCGGCAGATTACAGGTATTGTTATAGAAGCGGAAGATCTGTCCGGAAATATAGGAGAATTATGTTATATTATGCCGGAGGATAAAAACAAAGAGCCAGTAAGAGCAGAGATTGCAGGTTTCAGGGAAAAGAGAGCCTTACTTATGCCTTTTGGAGAACTTGCAGGTATAGGGCCGGGATGTGAAGTAAGAGCAACAGGTAATGTATTACAGGTAGAAGTAGGAGAGCAGTTAATCGGACGTGTTTTAAACGGCCTGGGAGAACCGATTGACGGTAAAGGGTCAATAAAGAGTGGTATTTTTTATCCTGTTTATAATGATCTTCCCGATACATCTGTAAGTCTGCCTGTAAATAAGTCTCTCCCTACAGGATGCAAAGTTTTTGATAGTTTCCTTACCTTCGGCAAAGGCCAGAGTTTGAGTATGTTTGCAGGCGGAGGTGTGGGTAAAAGTACTACCCTTGGCCTGATTGCCAGAGAAACTGCTGCTCACATCAATGTATTAATATTCGTGGGAGAAAGGGGCCGTGAACTCAGAGATTTCGTGGAACATGTATTGAAAGAAGACGGTCTGGCCCGATCAGTTATTATAGTGGCCACTTCAGACAGACCGATTATGGAAAGAATCAAGTGCTCTTATAGTATGAATTTTTATAGAAAAACATAGAAAGATTCTACAAAAACCCTTTAGTCTCACTGATAAAATAAGGGTTCTTATCAGTTAAGACCTTAGCCTTACTATAGAGGCGTCCCAATCGCTCCATATCTCTTAAAAATCTTCCTGTTAAGATACAAAGGACTGACTTTTTGCTTTTATAAATGGATACTTCCTTAATAGAACTTCTCTTAAGGCAACACCTTGCTCCATTTACATCGGCGTGAAGCTTTAATGCACATAATTTACATATAAATTTTTCCCGATTTTTTCTGTTTCCCTTATCAATATAACCGCAACGGGAACATTCCTGACTCGTATAGGCAGGATTTATATAAGTTATCACAATTCCAAACTCTTCAGATATAGAGTTAAATTTATTCTCTATTTCTCTTTTCCCGAATTTAGACAGAATTCTGTTCATTCTCTTTGATAGATTGGGACTGGTAAAATTGAGTTTTTCTAATATTATTGTTCCCGGCTTATAGAGTTTGATAATTTTGTTGATAATACGGCGAACTTCATTTTTTAGATGGGCTCTTAATTTCCTTATTAATTCTCTGTATCTTCTGCTCGACAGAGGCTTTAGCTGCTGTTTCTGAAGATTACTCTGAAGATTTGTTATTATTTTATCATATTCTATGAGTTTCTCTTTAAATTCTCTTCCGAATAAATCTCCTCTGTCTGTTGCAAAAAGATTATTTAGTCCAATATCCAGAGCTATTTCAGGAGTATGGGATACATAGTCAAAACATTTTTCTCTGTCTTTTATCAGATTGATTGTCATATTACAATCTCTATCTATATTTATCTGGCAGAATTTCTTTGTTTTACCTTTTATTTCTTCAAAATAAGGATTACTCTTTAATGGTAAATAGACAGGTTTATTCTTAGTTAATGTGGAAAATCTTATCCAGTAATCAAACTCTTTTGCCTTATTACTCACCTTCTTACTTATTACGGCAACTTTATTATCAAGAGCCATATTTATGTGATTATAGGAAGGACGTCTGTGAAGGGACATGATATGTTTCATTATTACCCTTCCCAGTTTTAATGTTTCACTGTCTATTAATTCAAATTTATCTTCTATTCTATTACCTTTACTGTCATATAACGGAATTGACACCTCTTTCTTAAACCAGAGATTATATTTATTTATATAGAGTAATTTTATTCTCTGTTCTTCTGATATACTGCTTCTCGTAACAATCCTTATAAAATCATTCTGTCTGTTTGAAATAAATGAATCCAGTATGGATATTACCTGATAGGCTATTACCTGTTTATATCTTTCCGACAGTTTCGAAGGGATTTCCCTGACAGGATGATTTTTGTTAAAAGCTCCTTGTTTATAGAATAGTTCCCACTGCTTTTTAGATATTAGAGAAGCAGTTTTTCTATATTCTTCCATAACAGAGAGGATCTTTTCTTTTTTGCCTTTATTCATGCAGTTTTTAAGTTCATAAGTTCTTAACATTAGAATCAGGCCTTTTTATTTTTTATGGTCTTTATATTGTAATTATAACATATTCAGAAATATCACTATATAGATTTAATTGAGAAAAAATGTAGAAAATACTAATATGGATTTCTATAACTTTCTATATTTTATTATTAAAATTCTTTTTTTCACTTTATTCAACTCATTCTTCAGTTTATAAATAATCTAATTAATTACATACTTGAGAAGATATGGGCTTATCATCATTTAATTCCTTCTTTATACATTCTATTATTTTTTCCGTCTTCTTTCTGTGTCTTCTCAATCCATAAAGTCTTGCTGAAAAACTATAAATTATTGCTACTAAATCCTGTATAAGATCTTCTTTATTACTTTCTGCTATATTTACTACTTCTATTCTTCTGCTGGTTTTCTGTAATAATTTTTCTATGTAATTATAACCAAATCTCGTTAACCTGTCTTTATGTTCTACTATTAATGTTCCCCAGTCTTCTTTATCAAATAATTTTAATAATTTTTTACGCTTATCATTTACACCGCTTCCAACTTCTTTTATTATATAAACTATTTGATAACCTTTTGCCATTGCATAACTTTTTAATCTTTCAGACTGACCTTCAAGATTAATTCTGTTTTCATTACTCGATACACGGCAATATATGGCTACTTTACTATAATCACATTTATTTTCTTCTTTTATTAAAATATGTCCTGTATCGCTTATTATTGTATTTCCTATTTTCCCTTTTTTATACCTGTTCCAGGCTGTTCGATAGGTTATTTTATTTTCTTTTGCATAATCACTTAATTTTTTCATACTTTATATTATATCACTTTTATAGAAATTAATACAATAATTTTCTATATTTTTCTATAAAATTTGCAACTAGTTATTATACAGGTACAGCAATAGCGGAATACTTTAGAGATCACGGTAAAGATGTAATGATGATGTTAGACTCTGTCACACGTTTTGCCATGGCACAGAGAGAAATGGGGCTTGCAACAGGAGAAAAACCGGAAATAAAGGGTTATACTCCTTCTGTTTTTACCGTCCTTCCAAAATTGATGGAAAGACTGGTATCTACCTCTGCCGGCACTATTACATCTCTTTATACAGTCCTGGTAGACGGTGATATGGATGATCCTGTAGCAGAATGTGTTCGTTCCAACACGGACGGTCATATTGTATTAAAAAGAAAGCTTGCAGCAAGACAGATATTTCCATGTATAGATTTACCCCTGAGTGCAAACCGTCTTTTCAACGAAGTAACGACAGAGGATCATAAAAAAGCGGCATGTGCCTATAGAGAAGCATGGTCACTCTATGAAGACGCAGAAGATCTTATAAGCACAGGTGACTATAAGGCAGGAGGAAATCCAAAACTGGACTGGGCAGTGAAAAATTTTGACAAAATTGTGGAATTCAGAAAACAGAGATTATCAGACATATGCCCCTTTGATACAACAATAAAGAATCTTATTGAACTTATGTCTTCCGATGAAAGTCCATGGTATAAGGAAAATACAGATTAATAGAAAGAATTTTTCCGGCAGGTTATGCCGGTATTCCCGGCACAGATGGAGGATGGAAATCTGAAAAATATCCTCCATTTTTTATTTTTATGGGAGAATGAAGATAATATGCAATACCTTCTATAATCTGCCATCGTTCCTCATAAGGCCAGGTTAAATAATCTCCATATGTAAAATTTTCCTGTTCCTGTTTTACTGCCAGATTATGCTTCATAAAGAATCACCTCGGTTCTAAATTATATTATAACAGATAAGGATTGGTAGAAACAGAGGTTTAAAAAATTTTCATATAATCCATTCATTGGCGAGTTTTTTATCAACAATGAAACTTATAAGATTTTACTTTTTGCAAGTATTCATTACAATTATACACAGACAATACATTATAACGTAATAAATACAATTATATTGACAAAATATAAAACATAAACTATACTTAATTTATAAAATAGATGCTACATATTCTGGATAGGCATGATAGATTTTCAGAGTAATATAATTCTGAAAATATCTATTGAAAGTCTTAGAGCCAGGTTCTTACCCATCACTTTCTGAATTTTTAATGGTTTTAATTGAATTGATTAAAATTATAGGGGTGATAATATGACTCATTTAGAGACACTTGATAACAGGTATGACGTTATAAGCCATCTCGGAAAAGGAACTATGGGAAGCGTATATCTGGTAAAGAGAAAATCTGATGAAAAAGAACTGGTTGTTAAAAAGCTCATAATTACCTCTACAAGCGGCCTCTCTGAAAGATCTGCAAGGGAAATATTCCAGAGAGAATTCGAACTTTTGAAAAGATTTTACCATCCAGGTTTACCTGAAGTCTACGACACATTCAGACAGGATGAGCAGGATTATCTGGCACTGGAATATATAAAAGGAGAAACCCTTGAAGATATAATAAATAAAAATAATGAACCCTTTCCTGTAGCTCAGGCTCTCAAGTGGGTAATAGAAATCGCAGAAATCCTGGATTATCTTCACAACTCCTTTGAAGCACCAATTGTATATAAAGATTTGAAACCATCGAATATCATAATAACACCGGAAGGGAAGCCAAGACTTATAGATTTCGGCACATCCCGTTATTATAACCCGGACAAACATTCCGATACCCACAGACTGGGTACTCCAGGTTATGCCGCACCGGAGCAGTATCAGAAAAAAGGCCAGACCAATCCTCAATCGGATCTGTTTTCCCTGGGAGTCATATTATTTCAATTACTCACAACATATGACCCCACTGTTACACCTTTAAAATTTCCTTCTATGAGATCATTAAACCCATCTATAACTGATAAACTTGAAAAAATTATCAAAAAATCAATCCAGTTAGAGCCGCTTAATCGCTATATAAGTGTCATGGAATTAAAAGAAGAACTGGAAAAATATGTGGGGATAAAAAAGACAGTTTCTCCATATTTTTCTTATAAAGCTTCAAATACTGCAGGTTCAAAGGTTTACACATGGAGTTCAATGAATTCCGTTCTTATTACTTCTGTCAGAGAGCTTGCCCTTATGCTCAATTCCGGCTTTACAGTAATGTCAGGTCTCGACCTTTTATATGAGGAAGCAAAAAACGCTAAATTACGAAAAATCCTTAATCTGCTCAGAGAAGAAATTAAAAACGGCTCTGCTCTCTATGAAGCTCTCGGCAGGCTTCCGGTCATGTTATCTCCTCTTGTTATAAATATGATAAAAGCCGGCGAAAGAACAGAAAATTTAAAAGGTGCTATGAATAAACTTGCCGTTCTTATGGAAATAGATTTAAAACTGGAGAAACAATTTTACAGAGTGACAAAATCTCTTTTTATAGGACTGATTATGATAACAGGTATTGTTTTATACATATGTACTTCTATTCTACCGACCTTTGTAGACTTATTTGAGGGTACGGATCTGCCCCTGCCACTACTTACGAGAATATTGATAGCTATTACAAAAACCATAAACAATCCTTTTAACATAAGATCTTTTATAACAGTGCTGATAATAATTATTTTAGTATTTAACAGTCGAAAAGGGAAAATACTCTATGACAGAATTAAACTTTCTATACCTGTACTGGGGCCTTTATATAAAAAAACTGTAATTTCCCGTTTCTGCCGCGCTTTCGGTGCTTTAATCAGCAGCAATATTCCCGTCAGGGACTCACTGGATATTGCAGCAAAATCTACAGGCAATAAATTTGTAACTCAAAAAATGGAGAAAAACAATATAGCTACAGTTGAAGACCTTGCCCTTTCTCTTGCTATTACAGGTTTTTCCCCTCAGATGATATATCAATTGATAGAAACAGAAGAAGAAAATAGCAGGCTTGCAGAGGCATTTTGTAAGATTTCCGATGATTATAACACTGAAATAGAATTCAGACTGGCAAAACTGTTCCCGATAGTAAAAACCATTCTGATTATCTTACCAGTATTAACAATCGTTGGGATCGTATACATAATATGCATGCCCGGCTTATTTCATACGTGAATAGGTACTATTAAATAATGGAATAGTCTATTCCAATCACGATCTTAAGAAAATTATACATTATATAACAGGAATTTTCTCACTGCAGAAGCAGAGACAGCGAAGTTTCTGCTTCTTTTAACAGGTTAATATCACCTGTATCATAACCGTAGGCCATAAGTATAATTGCCATATTCAGAGCTTTAAATTTTGCCAGGTGCCATGTATGTTTATCAATTTCCCCGTAAAATTCAGTAAATACTCTTCTTCCCTCCTCAGGAAGAAAACCCAATGCAATGGAAATGTCTATGGCAGGGTTACCTGTATGAACATCCCCCCAGTCTATTATACCTGTAACATGACCTCTGTCTACAAGTATATGTCTTATATAAAAATCACCGTGAACCAGTGTTAATCTCTTATGATGTGCCTCCATATCAAGACATTCAACCAGTTTAATTATGGAAGCTTTATCCCTGATTATTTTCTTTTCAGAAAGAAAATCAAGATAATTATATAATTTCGGTATATGTTTATTCAAATCGAGACGCCCTATTTTATCAGGTTTTGCCCCTGAGGTGACAGCATATTCCATAGGTATGGAATGGAGTAATTTTAAAAATATTGCAATTTGAGGAGCAAGTTTAATACGGTCCCTCATGGTTAAACCTGCCCTGCAGGCAGTAACACCGGGAATAAAAGAATAACCGGAAAAAGGCCAGGGAAAATGAGCTGAAGGTTTTCCGATAAAAACAGGTACAGGGATGGGAATATTTAAATATAAAGCAATTTTCGGAAGAATAAGATTTTCTGTTTCCAGCAATTCAACAGCGACATGACGTCTGGGAAAACGGAAGACATATATGTTATTCACAAGGAAAGCACTGTTATCCCACCCGTCACCAAGAAGTTGAACAGTTACGGGGGAAAGTTCAGGAAACTGTTCTTCTATGAGTAAACCGGCCATTTCTGAAGTCATTTTAAATTCCGGGTACCATTGAGGTTTCATAATCTATATCGTCTGTTCTTATTGCTTACAAAATCTGGTATTATTCATTGTATAGCAGGAAGAATACAAAAGTCAATTTCGAAATAAAATTAAAAGAAGTATGTCGAAAATCTTCAAATTACCATGACGAAATATTATAAGAAAATTTAATGAGAAAAAAATCAAAAGTATGAGACTGTCGTTTGTTTCAAATAAAAAAACCCTCTTTCAGGGTTATTATAATTATGTGAATTACTTTTACGATTTAAAAGCCAGATATGCCGGCAGAAATAAACCACCTAAAGGAAAAAAGATTAACAGTCCTACCCATGCAGGTTTATTACATTTTTCTGACAGAGCCATAAATAATAAAGCAAATAGTAAAAGATTAACTATAGGAATAAAAAGTATTATAGCCCACCAGAGTGGTTTTTGTATTTGAATTATCCATATAAATCCTCCTCTTAAAAGTTTATAATATTAATTAGTATTGTACAAATCTAAGATTTTATATACCAACCACTGGTCGAGTTAAGAGGGAATTATTTTTGTATACCGAATTAAATTAAAATATGAAAAGTAATATGAGAATGGAGGAAAATCGTTGGTTTAAAAGGAGCTACAATTTATGCACATTTCTGCATAATAGTAAGTTCGGAGAAGAACTTTCTGGTTAACATTGTATTTCCTATAAATTTATATAGATTATCAACGAAATAAGAATATGTTTTTAAAAGCGGTTTTTCCAGGAAAATATATCCAGGGTGAAGGGGTTCTGGCCCAGTTACCAGATTGGGTCAAGTTATTAGGCAAAAAAGGGTTGATCTTAGCATCCCCTACGGTGAAAGATAAAATCCTTCCCGGGTACACCGGTGATTTAACCGAAAACTCTATTTGTATAGAGCCCTTCCAGGGTGAGTGCTGTGAAAATGAATTAAAGCGTCTTTCCAGTATTATTACCTGCAAAGATGTAGATGTTCTTGTCGGTATGGGTGGCGGTAAAACTATAGATACGGCAAAAATCGCTGCCGACCGTCTTGGAATCCCTGTGATCATAGTTCCCACTATTGCCTCGACTGATGCACCATGCAGCGGCTGTGCTGTCCTCTACTCGGAGGAAGGATTTTTTCAATCAGTCTATTATCAAAAAATGAACCCACAGTTAGTACTGGTTGATACGACGGTCATTGCCGATAGTCCCACAAGATTTCTGATCTCCGGTATGGGCGATGCGCTGGCCACATGGTTCGAAGCCAGATCGTGTGATCGCACCAGATCTGCTAACGAGTGCGGCGGATATAGTACAATGGCAGGACTCAATCTCGCCAGGCTCTGTTATGATACCCTGCTGATGTACGGTTCAGCTGCTAAAATCGCAGGGGAAAAGCATATTGTAACACCGGCTTTGAACCACATTGTAGAGGCGAACATACTGTTGAGCGGAATCGGTTTTGAAAGCTCCGGATTGGCGGCAGCCCATTCTATTCACAACGGGCTTACAGCCCTGGAAGAAACCCATTCGTTTTACCATGGCGAAAAAGTCGCCTTCGGCGTTTTAACAGGTCTTCAACTCACAGATGCTTCTCCTCAGGAATCGGCAGAAGTGTTCTCCTTTTGCGAGGAAATCGGCCTGCCTACCACCCTTGCCGATATTGGCCTGAACAATACCGACCGGAATAAACTGATGAAGGCTGCCGAAAAGGCCTGTGCTCCCACGGAAGCCATCCATCACGAAGTGGGCACGATTACTCCCGGAAAAGTACTCAATGCTATGCTTGCTGCGGATGGCATGGGTGAATTAAGAAAAAATAATAAACTGGTAAAATTTTAACCTGCTGCAACCATAGATGGAGAGCAATAAGGGTCTGTCTGGAACAGACCCTGGTTCACCATGATACATCATCAGGAAGGACTATCTTTGAAAGTTCCTGAAAAATTTTATCTGCTCCTGTGCCATTATTTGAAAATACAATAAAAGTAGCTTTTCTGGATGGGAGATAGTACATACAATTATTGTAGCCTCTTATCTCTCCGTTATGACCCAGAAAATTTCCTACATAATAAATTCCGAGACAGTATTTAAATAAAGGATTTGATGTCTGGCCGCTCCATGTGAGACGTTCCTGCTGAGTTTTTTGAGTCAAAAGCGTTCCTTCTGCCACTGCTCCTGCCCATATATACAGGTCATCCAGATTTGAAACAATTGCACCTGCAGACCATGCACATGAAGGATCTCTTTCTGTAAAATCCAATAAATGTCCATCTTCATTCGGATCGACATAACCATGGCTATATTCACCTGATATATCAGGAGTAGTTGCAAAGGTGGTATTTTTCAAGCCAAGGGGAGTGATTATTCTGTTTTGAATTTCCATTTCGAGTTTATTTCCGGTTAATTGCTCGATAATCATTCCTATTAACAGGGTATTTGTATTGGAATAATAATATCCTTTGCCCGGCTCAAAATAAGGCTCATGTGACAGGGCAATATTTACCAGTTCCTGCGGTGTCCATTTATGAAGCGGTTCATTAATATATATTTCATCAAATCCCGGATCCTCGTTATAATTATACAGGCCGCTCGTCATATTACAGAGTTCTCTTATGGTAATATTATCCGAGTTCGGCACATTGGATATATATTTATCCATTGTATCATCGAGACTTATTTTGCCTTCATCGACTAATTGCAATAAAACAGTGATTGTAAAGGTTTTAGTGATGCTTGCCAGGCGAACCTTATCAGAGGGTTTAATATCCCTTCCTGTTGAAATATCAGCCTTACCTTTAGCTTTTATCCAGGTTCCCTGTCCCGGTACCCATACTCCGACTATTACGCCGGGAATTTTAAGGGAAGCCATGTTTTCATCTATCACCTGTTCCATCTTCTTCTGTATATCGGGGCTGAATGTGGGAGTCTGTGCCGGAACAGATGAAGAACCGTCACTGACCGAACAGTTTGATATAAAAATAAAAAATATTATAGTAATACAGGTTAATCTGCCAATCAATGTTTGATTATACATTATAATCCTCCTGAAATAATTTTACTGCAATTAAAACTATCATTTATTATATCTTATCATTTGTTATATTTATTTATCATTATTTCAGTTCCATATAGAATTTACAATTCCTGCTAAAAAAAACGACATCAATTTCGGTTATGTATCTGAAGCTCAGAAGCTATGGACAGACAACTGTCGATCGGCCTCTTGACTGAAGGGAAAGCTTCATTTAAAATAAAGGAAAATTCACATTTTAACATGAATGGAGATAGTAATGTCAAAAAAGAAAATTCTTATGCTCGGGAATGAAATTCTCAGAAAAAAATCTATTCCTGTTGATTTCGTAAAAGATCCTGTCGAACAGTATATTCAGGATTTAAGGGATACCCTTTATCACTTTCAGAAGGAAAAAAAGATTGGACGGGCAATTGCCGGACCTCAAATCGGTTATCTAAAAAGAATCATCTATATGGAAACAGAAAAAAACAAAATCATCATGATCAATCCGCAGATTATCAAAAAAAGTCAGGAAACATTTGAAGTATGGGATAGCTGTTTCAGCGCAGATGCGGCTTTCTTCGGTAAGACCCTTCGCCACAGAGTTATTACCATAGAATATGTAAATGAACATCAGGAGCAGCGATCTGAAGATTTTACCGATGATTTATCAGAACTTTTTCAGCATGAAACAGACCATTTAGAGGGTATTCTCTTTATAGATCACATCATTGATAATCAGATTATAATGAGAAGTGAATGGGAACGGTTGCATCAAATCTCTGTTCCATCCAATAAAGAGACAATGAAAGAAATACCGACAATCGAATGTGAACGGTTGATCCTCAGGCCCTTCGTTCCTGAGGATGCGTCAGAGGTTCAGCGCCTCGCAGGAGACAGAGCCATAGCTGACACGACACTCAACATCCCGCACCCTTATAAAGACGGAATGGCAGAGGAATGGATATCCAGTCATAAAGGCGCTTTTGCACAGGGCCAGGGAGTGACCTTTGCAGTCACTGGTAAATCAGACGGATCTCTTCTTGGAGCCATCGGTCTGATGGGTAAGACAGGGGGACATCAGGCTGAAATGGGCTACTGGGTAGGTAAGCCTTACTGGAACATGGGATTCTGCACCGAGGCGGGGAAAGCCATGCTGAAGTTTGCCTTCTCGGAACTCGGTCTTATTCGAGTCCATGCCTCATATCTTTCCAGGAATCCTGCATCAGGCCGGGTAATGGAGAAACTGGGCATGAAGCACGAAGGAACCAGACGGCACCATGTCAGAAAATGGGATAAATTTGAGGATCTTGAACTGTATGGTATACTGAAAGAGGAGTGGGAAAAGGCAGAAAACAGGTAATATTTCCCTGAAGAAATTATCCCTTATAAGGGAACATATAAATTTAAAAAGCTCAAGCAATTCTTTTTTATAAGATTCACTGAATTCCACTCTTTTACTTTCAGGAAATTTATCAGGTAAAATCAGCGGTTCAAGAGAGTAAGTCTGATAATCGTACCAGCCGGAATTTTCTTTTGGTGTTATATCAATATTACCTGCCTTTATTTCTTCTATTAATTTATCGGCAAGATTGAAGTCTTCGGGAATAGGTTCAAATCCATAAAGCTCTTTGATGAGCTCTGTCTCATATGACCTGGAAGGAGGAAAAAACGCGAAGGCTCCTTCGATAACAGGCTTTTCTCCCAGGGATAGTTTATCTATAATCGGTCTTAAATCTTTTACTTCACCAATGAAGGGATTGGTTAATTTTTCGCTCACAGTAAGGTATTTGTTATAAAAATCTCTTTCTCTTGATTTAATTATAGCCTCTGCCAGAGGTACAGGGTCATAGAGATGGAAGGAATTAAGAGGGGCTGCAAATACTGGTTTATCAGGAGAAAATGAAGCTATTATGGAAGTCTGAAGAAGTCTGTCCTGTTGAAATATCTGTCTGAGTTCGTCATTCCACGTATAAAAACCCAGCGGTTTGGAGCAAAGAGGGTTCTTTAGGAAATCCTTTTTTATATTCTCTGATAATTCACAGATCTCTTTATTATCTTTTAGTTTCTGTCCTCCAAGCTCTGAAGATGCATATATAAATGCCCTGCTGTATTTGACAGCTTCTTCTGCCGGTAATATTTTAAGAGAGTTATTAATATTGGATAAAAACACTTTCTTACCGTGAAATTCTCCATTACCTTCCTGAAGAACGAGCTCTACAGCAGCATAAAGACCATCGTCAAACTGCTTTGCTTTTGCGGAAATAATCGAAGCAGATACAAAATCCCAGTTTGTAATAAGTTTATTCAGAGCAGGATAAAGAGGAGTCTCCGCCATAGTTTTACCTTTTTCAAAAACAATATGCCCCGTATCCTTCACTGGAATATTTAGAGAAAGAACCTGATCGGTAAGGTCTAATTTAATAGTATAAATACCGGACTTCTTTTCCAGGATCATATCAGATTTTTCATCAACACTTATTTCTCCGGCTAAAGCCAGACAGGCATTTTCATTATAGATTTTATTATAAGAAGAAATTGTGAGTAATAAGATAAAAAATAATAATATAGTTAATTTTATTTTACCTGTAAGATTATTTTCTCTCATTCTCTTAAACCTCTCTTTCTGTATGGAGAAATGTCAGAATAGAATCTGGCATTCTATTCTGACATCCCTATCTC
>Ga0351886_10100_pt1 | contig 45013 bp, 41 predicted proteins | sample TotcelFGM3001L14_FD_206761 | JGI IMG/M metagenome (GOLD analysis project Ga0351886, IMG submission 206761) | Enriched cells from coal bed in the Powder River Basin, Montana, United States - Total cells FGM rep3 HSBNCT.FGM.300.1.L14 ... | reverse complement strand
TCCCTAAAAATATCGTTTCTATATATCCGTCGGCTTTGAGCGATGATTTCAGAAAAGGCGTCGAAAACGCGGTCAGGACAGCGGCAAGAAGCCCAGCTTTGCCTCCGTACACTCTTTGCATGTATGCGTAAACGAGCAAAACTACGCCGACTGAAAAGATAACCGGGGATAGATGAACGGCCCATTCTGACGGGCCTAATACTTTGAATAAAGGCGCGGCGAAAAGGGCCTCGATAACGTGCCCGCCGCCGTAATGCTGTCCGTAGAAAAAGTAAGGGACGCCCTCGCCGGCCGCGATGTGCTTCGCCATAAGCCCGACAATGGACTCGTCGGCGTCCAGCCTTCGCTCGACGGTCGCCATCATCGCAAGTCGCGGAGCCGCTGCCAACGCAACAAGCGCCGCCCACTTCGCCGCTTGCGCCGCCTTCCTCCTGAACCTTGCCGGATCAAATATCATTATGAATTATTCGCCGTTGTTGTGCTGATCAAAAAAACGTTTCGTCAGCGGCAGCCTCTCCAGCGCGGACGTCGCTCTCGCCGTAAGGTCTATCGCCTTCTCGACCTGCTTCATTCGGTCTTCGAGTTCCGACATGATTCTTTCCATCCGCACCGAAACCGAATTTACCCTCTCGAACGTCTCGCCGACCGTATCCATCAGCGAATCCATTCTGTCTATGGTGGAGTTCACCCTGTCCAGAGTGACGTCCATCCTGTTGAAAGTCTGTTCCGTGCGGTCTATCGTGGATTCGAGGGCCTTCAGCGAATTGCCCGCTATCACAACCACATCCGAAGTCCCATCTATAGCCGAGTCAAGTTTGACCACGGCTTTCTCAAGCCTGTTTATAAGACGCTCGGATCTCGTAAATATTTTCATCGGGTCCATCAACAAAGTCGCTTTGCTCCAATCAACATATTTCCGGGGTTTCTCGCCTTCCGCCCGGACACTTCCAAATTATACACCATCGGCGACGCCGGAATATACCAACTATTAAATGGAAACTCCCATTCTTCACATGATTTTATATTTTGTGCCAATGCTTTCAATCAAATAGCGACTTGATTTCTTATTTTTAAGGAATTCGACTGAAAGCAGGCAGCATTCGGCGATGCCGCCCTACACCCAAACAAATATCGTAATAAAAGCTTCACTTATGATAGTTTGATGATTGAACAGCATTGCTTTAGCGCACATAAGAAATCAAGGAAAGAAATGGGGATTTTAATTATTTTTCGTATATCAATAATTTTGCTCATTAACATGTGTGCCATGCTCAAAGTTCTTTCCTTTGAGCATGATGCTGTTATTGCAAATTGCTGATGGAAATTTTTATTTGATTTTTAGAATAAGACCGGCGGCCTTTATGCCGCTTCCAACAACGCGAATGAAAGTTGTGAGACCTCATTCAACTCCGCGTTCAGCTTTAATTTTCGAAACCACGTCGGGATAGTTCGTAATAAATCCATCAACCCCTATGTCGATGAACCTTCTCATCATGTCCGCGTCGTTGACCGTCCACGGAATGACCTTCAATCCGAGTCTGTGCGCTCTCGACACAAACATGGGATTTATCTGAGCCTTGTGCGGATTTATCCATGCGCATCCGAGCCTCTTGGCTCTCAAGACCGGAAGCGGCGTCAGAATCGGCAACGTGAGAAAACCCGTGTCCACCGCAGGATCAATCTCTTTGGATTCCTTGAGGGCGCGCGCGTCGAACTCGGATATCATTGACCCCGCCGCTATGCCATAGTTATTCATCAGCCGGATCGCCTCGCTCACAGCGCCGCTTTCCTTGCATTCTATATTTATTTTTATCCCGTTCTCCTTGCAGAGCGCCACCGTCTCTTCCAGCGTCGGCACAGGCTCGCCGTTTAAACGAAGTTCTTTAACCTGCCTGTACGTCAGTTCCGATGTCGGCGCGGGATTCCCCGTCGTTCGCTTGTACGTCTTGTCATGGTTTATAATCGCGATTCCGTCCGATGTCATCCTCGCGTCAAGCTCAATCATGTCCGCGCCCATCTCGACGGCGGTCCTGAACGCTTTCAATGTGTTTTCAGGAGCGTGTACAGGACTGCCCCTGTGGCCGCAATTAATGATTTTTTTCATCTGCCTGCCTCCCGGCGGAAAAAACGCGCGCGCTATTTCCCGCCTCGCCCCTATAACATATCAGCGGCCGCTCCGCTTATCAACAATAATCACGGCGACCGCTTCCTATCTGGCGGCAATTCATCAGCGTGTTCAGTGTTTGGAATATTCTTCGGACAGCTTTTTCAGTATCGCTTCCACCCTGTCCGGCGGCACATGATATCTCGATATCCTCTTACCGACATTCTCCATCAGCTCGGAAAAGAATTTTTTTCTTTTTTCAATCTCGAAGACTTCCGCCTGAGCCAGTTCAATTGCCCACTCAGAACATATCGACTCTATCGCAAAATGCATTATCCCGCGCGCGGCAGGCAGAGATATTTCTCCGACATCGCCATGAACTATGTCGGCCAGATTGCTTAGAATCTTTTCCTGTCTAGGCGTTATCTTAGCCATCCCTGCTCCCCCTGCTTCCCACTCCCGTTGCCGCGCTTTTCAACATTGCGGCTATAGCTCGAACGTGCCGACATTCTTTATCTTTGTAAGCAATCCCTTCAGGTGTTCGTTGGCATTCGTTATCTGCATAGTCTGGCACTGCATCCTGAGAGCTTCCGAAACGTAAAGCACCGCTCCCAGCCCCGCCGAATCGATGAATTTCAATTTTTCAAAATTGAAAACCACCTTGCTTCCTTTGTCCCTAACCTTGGACGGCATCTCCATCATAAAATCCTTAGCATCGCAAAAACTCAATTCGCCTAAAAGCCTTAGTTCGATTCCGTTGTCAAAATTTTTCGCTTCAATTTGCAAATCTCTCATATCGCGCTCCCTGAATAAGATGTTCGCAGCAAATCGGGCCAAAACGCATGATGAATATGGTATTAAGATACTCGTTATGAGTTATTCTATTATCCGTCTTGATATTTGTCTATGTGACCATGGTCAAAAACTGAAAACTTCCGTAAAAACGAAAAGAGGCGCGCCCGATATTCCGGACTCGCCTCTATATTCGTCTTTTTTCTCTTATTTCCGTAGCGACATTGTCATCGGTTCAACCGATAAAACGCGCAGGCAACCGCTCGTCCGCTCCGACGCTCAAAGAATCGGCAGCAGTTTATCAAGCTCGTATCTGGTGACCTGCGTCCTGTATTCTTCCCATTCCGCCTTCTTGACGTTGATAAACCTTGTGAAAGCGTGGTCTCCGAGGGCGCGCCTGACAAGCTCGCTTTCCTCGGCAATCGCCACCGCTTCTCCGAGGTTGTCCGGAAGAGACTTGATGCCTAGCTGTTTTCTCTCTGCGGAAGTCAACTCGTACAGGTTCTTCTCCATCGGCTCGGTGAACTCGTAGCCTTTCTCTATGCCGTCAAGCCCCGCGTGCAGCATCACGGCGAAGGTCAGATACGGGTTGCAAGCGGGGTCTGGGCAGCGCAACTCGATTCGAGTGGCGTTCTCTCGTCCGGGGTGATACATCGGAACGCGAATCAGCGCGGACCTGTTTCTCATCGACCATGCGATGTAAACAGGGGCCTCGTATCCGGGAACCAGCCTCTTGTACGAGTTGACCCACTGCGCGAAAACAGCGCTCATCTCTCTTGCGTGAGTCAACTGCCCGGCGATGAAATGCTTCGCTTCCTTGGTCAGATTATATTTCTCGTCCGGCGCGAAAAACGCGTTGCGGCCGCCTTTGAACAGAGACTGATGCACGTGCATTCCGCTTCCGGCCTCTCCGTACAGCGGTTTGGGCATAAATGTGGCGTGAAGACCATGCTTGCGGGCGACCTCTTTTACGACCACCCTGTACGTTATCACATTGTCCGCCATATCCATAGCCGGGCCGTACCTCATGTCGATTTCATGCTGGCTTGGGCCGTTCTCGTGGTGGCTGTACTCAACCTTGATTCCCATTTCTTCCAGAGCCAGAACCGTCTCTCGGCGCACTTCGCTGGCGGAATCAAGGTCCAGATCAAAGTAAGTGCCCTTGTCGAGCGGGTCCAATTCGGCGGACTGCTTCAGATAGAAGAACTCAGGCTCCGGGCCGACAAAATAGTTGTCGAACCCCATCTTCTGAGCGCGCTCCACCGCTTTCCTCAAAATCTGTCTCGGATCCCCGTCGTAAGGCTCTCCTTGCGGGGTTTTAACATCGCAGATCATGCGGCCCACAGGTTTCTCCTTGGGCCTCCACGGGGCTAGCCGGAAAGTCGTCGGGTCCGGGAACGCCACCATGTCGCTCTCTTCGATGTCCTGATATCCTGTCACCGAAGACCCGTCGAACCCCATCCCGCTTTCCATCGCGTTCTCAAGCTCTCTTCTGGTTATTTCGAAACTCTTCACGCGACCCAGAATATCAGCGAACCACATCCTTACGAACTTCACATCTTCGTCCTTGATGATTCTAAGGACCTCTTCATTGGTTTTAGCGGTGACCATTTTACTCTCCTTCTAATATTATTGTTTTTTTAGCGTGTCGCCGGACGGCTCAAGTCCGCCCGTCGCGCGCACTACAACATAATATTCATATCCCTCCGGCGAACAAGCGCCGGGATGATTTAAATGCCTCCAAAGCCGTTTGAGGCGTCTTTCAATTCGAGGTTTCTTTGCTTTTGAGAGCTTCTTCTTCAGATTCTTCATCCGGAGCGGGAAGGAATTTTCTTTCCACAAGAAACTCCCCTGTGCTCTGGTTCATCTGTATGAGGTCCACGTGATCGAAAATGTAACCGGACTCTTCATCGGCGTGAAGAGTTATCAGCGCGGCGGAGTAGCTCGGTTTTTTCTCGGTTTCGATATATCTTGCTCCGGCGGCTCCAGTCGTGCCGGCAACGATTAACACGGAGCTTCCGATTCTTTCCGCCCTTATCGAATGAGCGTGGCCGCTCAATATCACCGGCACAAGCCCCGCAGCCGCACGCCCTATATCAGGATTGTGGATCATCAGCACGTCAGGCCGTTTCTTCAATTTTAAAATCTTCTCGGTGATTTTGACGGCTGCCTCGCGCGTCTCTTCCGGGTCCACCTCCGCGTCGAATGAAACTTCCGCTTTGGGATCGCCGAATCCGATTATCCTAAGTTTTCCGTGGACCGCAATATCGCCATCCAGAACACGCAGGTTGAACTCCCTTTTTAACTCTTCTACAACTTCCTGCGAATCATGATTCCCTGACACAAAAAAGTGAGGCTTATTAAAACCTTTCAGTGAATCCATAAGCTTGAGTTCGAGCGCCGTTCCCATGTCCGTGATATCGCCGGTGTTCATAATCAAATCGGGAGAAAGACCTTTGACCAGAACCTTCACGAAGTCGCCCGCGAGAGGATTGTTATGGATGTCCGATATGTGGAGAATCCTTACTCTGCCGGCGTTTTCTCTCTCTCCGTAGCGGTCGAGTTCGACGTAGAAAGAGGACATATTGGCCGCCATGTCGCGAACGTATTTGCGGAGATTCTTCCCGCCTTCAACGCTCCTGTTGATGTTGTCCACAATCTCCGGCGCGTATGTTATAAGCCCTCGATATGATGGCTGCCTGAAAGCTTCCATGTTATACTGATATAAAATTACCGCGCCCAAAACAGCCGCCGAGAGAAGTCCGACGCCTGCTCCTAGAAGAATTTCAATAAACCTTATTCTTCTTCCTACCGACGCTCCGGCGGCCCCTCCGACGGCGGCGAGCGCGAAAACGATAAGAATGAATTCCCCGACCGCCTTCTGCGCTTTATCCTTCATAGCCTCAAGAAGTTCAGTGAACCCGATGTCGTCCGCTATTATCTCGTCTATAGACTCTTCATGAATCCTTTCCAGCCCCACAATGATTTTTACAGGCGCGGAATGAGTTTTTGCGGAAACTTCTCCGAACGGGTAAACGGCTAGAAGGGTCTCGCCTCTCATCGCTGGAGCAAGTGAAAACCGGGCGCGGATAACTCCCAAATCGGCGGTGCGCGACGCGGACATGAACACAAACGCTAGCGAGAATACCGCCGACACCGCCGCAAGAGCCGTCAATGACAATATTTTTTTTCTATTCATCGGGCGTTCCGCCTCATTTGGCCCTCATTTTTCAAGCGATAAATCCGGGTTAGCCATTTTCCTTGTCAATCGTTCATCAAAATGAGCCTTGAAAATTTCTCAGGCGCGTGGTTCTTGGCGCGTCCGACAGCCTTTTTTCCTTCCAGAAACCCTATTTCGAGCGCCTTCAGATTCAGAGCTTCGGTTCCTTTCGGCGAACGGGAAAGAACCGCGGCCTTAATTGCTTTCTTTGACACCACCCCGGTCGCAACCGCAAGCGCGCCCAACGACAGCGAATTCATTGCCTGCAACGAACCGGCTTTCTCCCTTGCCAGAGTTGTCATCGGAATCTCAAACGCCGTTGATATCGGTATTTGAGCGCAATGGTCCGAATTGACAATCAGCGTTCCCATTTCCTTTAAATCCATGAAATACTCTTCAAGCGAGGCCTGATTGTAGCACATCAGTATGTCGAGATTCTTCGCTTTCGGATAGTCTATATAGCTGTCGCTTATGACCACTTCGGCCTTGCAGTTGCCGCCTCTGGCCTCCGGGCCGTAACTCTGAGTCTGGCACACATACCTTCCGTCATGAATCCCGGCCGCTTCGGCAAGAATTATCGAAGCAAGAATGACTCCTTGGCCTCCGGACCCGGCGATCCTAATTTTGATTCTGTCTTTATCCATTTTCATCATTGAGCGCCGCCTCCGGATTTCCGGATTACTTCGGCGTACATCTCCCCATATTCCGGATAATCGAAGTCTGCCAGAATCCCTATCTCCATCTTGCCCATTCTCTCTTCCTCAGAGAGTTTCTGGAACGCCTCCGTTCTTATGCTGTTGTCTCGCATCCAGCGCATCATGTCCGTCGGTTTTCCCAGTTTGTTTCTTCTCCCGAAAGTGGTGTGGCAGTAAGCGGCCACTTCCAACATGCAGAATCCTTTTTTCGTTATCGCGCTCATTATCAGGTTGTCAAGCATGGGAACGTGATAGACGGTTCCGCGGGCGACCCAAGACGCGCCGGAACCGCGCGCAAGCTCGCAGATGTCAAACGGTCTTTCAATATTGCCGTAAACGGAGGTGGCGGATTTCGCTCCCATCGGCGTCGTCGGCGAGTACTGCCCTCCGGTCATCCCGTAAACGTTGTTGTTAATCACTATCGCGCAGAGATCGATGTTGCGCCGCGCGGTATGTATGAAATGATTGCCGCCTATGGCCGTAGCGTCTCCGTCTCCCATCACGACTATCACGGTCAGTTTCGGATTGGCAAGCTTGATTCCGGTGGCGAAAGACAGCGCCCGGCCGTGCGTCGTGTGCAGGGTGTTGAAATCAACGTACACCGGGAGTCTCCCCGAACAACCTATGCCGGAAACCACCACCACATTGTCCTTATCTAGTCCGAGGCGGTCTATCGCCCTTATCATAGCCCCCATCAGAATGCCGTCTCCGCAGCCGGGACACCACAGATGCGGAAACTTCTTTTCAGAACGGAGGTATTTGTGAACCAACTTTGTGCGCTCCATCTCACTCAACCTCCAGTATTTTGTGAAGTATCTCTTCCGGCTCAATCATGGCTCCGTCGAATCTGTTAAGCGGCACGACTGAGCATCGGCCGCAAGCGTGCCTTTCGACTTCTCCCACCAACTGCCCCTGATTCATCTCAGGCGCTATTATCGTGTCAACATGCTCCGACAGCCTCTGAACCACTCTGACCGGGAACGGCCACAATGTCAGCAACCTGACTATTCCGACCTTGGCACCGCCCTTTCTGGCCATCGTCACCGCCCGGCGCGCGCTTCGGGATGTCGATCCGTACGAGAGCACGGCGACCTTCGCGTCGTCGATGAACTCCGTCTCGACCATTATCAGTTCCTTTCGCGCTTTCTCTATCTTGTTTGTGAGCCTCGATAGGAATTCCTTTATCTCATCCTGCCGTTGGGTTGGAAACCCGTGCTGGTCATGCACAAGCCCGGTTATGTGATAGCGATATCCGTCTCCGAAAGCCGCCATAGGCGGAACGCCGGTGGGCGTGTTTTCGTATGGGATATGCCATTCCGGAGGGACAGACGGCTTCACCCTGTTTATCACAGGTATATTGGACTCCGGGGGCAGAGTCATTTTTTCCCGCATGTGAGCCACCACTTCGTCCATCAGCAAAATGACGGGCGTGCGGTACTTCTCTGAAAAATTGAACGCTTTTATTGTGAGCTTATAACATTCCTCGACGGAATTCGGGCAGAGAACGATTATCCGATGGTCGCCGTGACGCCCCCATCTTGCCTGCATGACGTCGCCCTGAGAAGGATTGGTCGGCAACCCCGTGCTGGGGCCGCCTCTCATCACGTTGACCACTACGCAGGGCACTTCCGCTATTATTCCGAAACCTATATTTTCCTGCATCAAGGAAAATCCCGGCCCGCTGGTTGCCGTCATTGATTTCAGTCCGGCTATGGACGCTCCGATTATCGCCGCCATGCTGGCGATCTCGTCTTCCATCTGAATAAATTTGCCTCCGACCGACGGAAGCCTTGTCGATAGAATCTCCGATATTTCTGTCGCCGGAGTTATCGGATAGCCCGCAAAGAAGCCCACCCCTGCGGCAAGCGCCCCTTCAACGCACGCTTCGTTTCCGCTGATCAGAACGGTCTGCCCGGTTTCTTTTTTAGTTGAGGCCGCGTTTTTTTTCTTTCCGGGAGGTTGTTGCTTTCTCGCGGTTTCTTTCTTGCCGCTTTTGTCTTTACTCGCCTTTTTCGCCATCGCCGCTCCCCCCTTTCTTCCGGGTTCTCATGATTGCGAAATCCGGGCATCTCAATTCGCAAACGCCGCAACTAACGCAAGCTTCCGGGTTCGCTAACTTGGCTTTCTGTTTGGATTCGTCCAGCGCCAGCGCGCCTTGCGGGCAAAACTCGACGCAGATGCCGCATCCTTTGCACCACTTCTCGAAAACCACAATCGGAAGATCCACGCCGTTGACTTCGTCCTGTTCCACGCGTCCCACAAGGTCGGGTTTTCTCCGACCCTTTGTTTTAACCATGGAAGCGCCTCCCCTGTCGTCGTCTCGCATATTATACTACCGTCAACGCTTAAATACATTCAAAAAGTCGCGCTTGACGCGATCTGCCAAAGAACCGCCCGGTTTGCTTTACTGAAAATAGATTGCCGACCTCAAAGCCGTATTGCCTGTCCGCAAATATTCAGTCAATCTCAATATTTTAAAAAGCCTTGCCCGCTGGATTGAAACTCTGCTAAACTACTAAACGCAAGGCGCATGTGAAAAAAATAACAAGGGGGCCGGGTTTTATGAAAAACGAGATAGTTCTCGTTACAGGTTCTGGCGGTTTTAACGGTCGTGTCATTCTGCAAATGCTGAAGGAAAAAGGATATAAAGTGCGCGCCACGGATCTCGAAGTCGGCGAACGCACCGCAAGCAGGGATTACTATGATTCGCTCGGCGTGGAGTTCATTCCTTCCGATCTCACGAAGCCTGAGACTCTCCCTGCCGTTCTCAAGGGAGTCAAATGCGTGATGCACACGGCGTCGCTGTTCGACTACAGCGCCACGCTGGAAGCGAACAACGTGATTAACGTCGACGGCGGGCGCAATCTTCTTGAAGCGTCCATCGCCGCAGGAGTTGATAAAATCATCCTCTGGGGCACTATAGGCGTGTACGGCGTGCAGGAGATTTTTCCTGTCACCGAGAAAAACCCGCCCAATCCCGGAAACGCTTACGAAATATCCAAATACGAACAGGAAAAGCTCTTTCTCGGTTATGCCGCCGAAGGAAAAATCAAAGTGGCCGTCATGCGCCCCGCTCCGGTTTACGGGCCAAGGAACAGGTACGGCTTCATCAATATCGTCAAGCTTGCGACAGCCGCGCCGGCTATCCCGGTTCCGGAGAAACTCGACGTCCGGCTGCCTTCGATACATGTCAAAGACGTGGCGCGCGCAGGCATTTTCCTCTTCGAAGCTCCCGATGAGAAAACAAATGGAGAAGTTTTCACTCTCATCGACGATTCCAACATCCGCGTGTCCGACTTCCTGTATCTGATCGCCGGGCTGCTCGGCAGGCCCACAATGCCGATAAAAATTAGCTTGGACAGAAACATCCTTATCAGCATCGGCCATCTTGCCGCAAAGATTTCCGCCGCAGGCGCCATCCACCTCACACACAAACGCCCCATACTCGAAGACGCCACCGTAGGCTACCTCCAGTACGACTACATATTCTCAAACCAGAAACTCAAGGACATCGGATTCAAGTTCGCTTATCCGGACGTCCGAGTGGGTCTCATTGAAATGACCGACTGGATCAAAGAAGAGAACTACGAACCGTTGAAACTTTTTTAGTTCTTCTCATAAACTCGCAACAAAAGCCGCGGGCGTATGCCGTCCGCGGTTTTTTTTTACGTTTTTATTCTGTTTAATTGCGCGACGCTGATAACCCGCATTTTTCGCCAATACAAACTAACATATCGCAAAGATGCCTGCCCATATTGAATGATTGCGCTTCGTTACTGCTATAATTATCTGGCTCGGTCTCGTGCGGTCAAACATAGGTTGAAAGGCGAAAATAATATGAGCTCAAAACGATTCTTTCAAACAATTCGAACATTGTGTTTCTCTATTTTTCTAGCAGGACTTTCCTTTACATTCATAGGATGTAGAAATAACGCCTCTTCCGGACAACTTGAGAAATGGATGGGAGACTACGCCGCCGAGATGTCCGAACGCGGATTGAGCCTTCAGGCAATTCAAGCTTATGAGCGCAAACTTTCATCGTCCACTTTGAGCGCTTCCGACAAGGCTGAAATCCACTTTTCCATAGCGGAAATATACCGCGAAAGAATGACGGACTGCGACAACGCAATTGCCCATTACATAATGATTGACTATATCCAGCCCGGCGGAGGGTTCGCCAAGAAAGCCGCTCCGCTTATTTCCGAGTGCATGGAAAAAACCAGCCGATTCATGGACGCTCGCAGAACCACAGAAGACGAGCAAACAGATTCAAATAAGCAGCCAATTGTTGCCGTGGTCAGAGGCGTTGAAATTTCGCTGTCGGACTTAAACCAAATTATCAGAGACACAATGATGGACCCGACCCAGTTGTCGAGAGAAGAAAAAATCGAACTGCTGAGCGCAAGAATATCTCAGGAACTCATGGCGGACGCCGCTATGCGAAGAGGCTACCAGAAAGACCCGGACATTCAGAAAAAAGTCGAGGAGTTCAGGCGCTCTCAACTGGCCAACAAGATTTTTCAAGAGGAAATTCGCGGCAAATCGAAAGTCTCGCCGGAAGCCGTGAGAAAATATTACGATGAAAATAAAAGCATTTTCGCCGATGAAAACGGCGGCATAGCCCCGTTCGAACTTGTTAGCGCCCAGATATACGCAAAACTAAATCTCGAAGCTCAACAGAAGGCGGCTCAAACTTATCTTCAAAGCCTGCTTGCTTCTGAAAAAACCGAAATATTCAGAGACAGGATACCCGACAAAGAAAAGTGAATTGCGCGTATGTTTTTGTTCTAAACAACGCAAAAAACCGACTGAACACACCTTAGCGCGAAAATTTGCCACGTTGCTTTCTTGATAGACGCATCCGCATTTTTTTGTTACGTTTTATCGCTTAACCATCTATCCATACAAGCGTTGCCTGTGCTATAATCACACTCCAAAATATTGATTGCGCCGGAGGGTGGAAACAATGTCTTTCGATTTCAGCAAAATGGAACTCATCAATGAAGGCAAAACGAAAATCATATATCAGAATCCGGAAGACGCCGGATCGGTGTACATGGCGTTCAAAGACGACATCACCGCCGGCGACGGAGTCAAGCGCGATGTGATCGAAGGCAAGGCGCTGATCGACTGGAAAACCAACAGGGACATTTTCGAACTGCTAAACCGCAGGGGCATACGGACTCATTACATCTCCAGCCCCGCCGAAAAGGTTGCATTGGTCAAGAAACTGGACAGAAAGATCAACCTTGAAGTGATAGCGCGCCGAGTGGCCGCAGGCTCGATACTCAAATGGAGCAATGTGTCGGAAGGGACCCGCTTCGAACCGCCCACCGTTCAATTCCACTACAAAGACGACCCTCTCCACGACCCGATGCTCGACGAGGCTTACATTGACTTCATGATCCGCGAGAAGGAATCATTCGAATACGCGGATATGCGCCGCATCAACGTCGAGGTTTTCCTGATCCTAGAAGAGGCGTTCGCCAAATTCGGAGTTCAACTTGTCGATTTCAAACTAGAATATGGCATCATTGACGGAAAAACCACGCTGATAGATGAAATCACAGGCGGCTCGTTCAGGCTGTGGCCGTACGCAAAGGAAAATCCCAACCTGAACCAGCCGAATGTCATATCAGAACTGAATCCCTCGGGGAGACTCGACAAAGACGTCTACCGCATGGGAGGCGACCTTTCCGTCGTTTCGAACAAGTTCGCCGAGATCGCGGCTATTACCGAGAAATTCAAGAATCTCTGAGCTTTCTCTTTTCGTTCGGAATTGTGGCTGACTATTCCCGGTTTTATCCCTGATTGCGTTCGTATATGTTATACTTCTATCTGTCGGGAACAGGCTCCGAGAATGTTTTCAGGCTCTATTCTCGATACGGTACTGAAACAATCTTTTTCTTCGTTCAACCCGAATCCGTAAGTAGGATTCAGGAGCGATTGTTCAGAGCGGATGAAATGCGTGGCGCAAGACGCATTTTTGCAGCAAATAGAACATGCGGGTCATGAACAATATTGATGGGTGGCACGCACAAACTTGCTTTGTGCGTGAGACGCAGTTCGCCGCTATAAAAATCGCCCCGGTTCGCCTGATCCTTCGGCGTATCCGGGTTCAATGCATACGGGAGCGAAACCATGACGCATCATGAAAACCGCGATGAAATGCGAGTAGATGAACATTTCTATAGGAAACTCGGCGTGGACGACGACAAAGTTCTCGCCAACGTAGAGAACGCGATTGAACTGTATCAGGGCAAACATGACCGAGCGGGAAGAACCGACGCGGCTGTGAATTTCGAAAAATCCCTCAGCATCCTGTCAGTCTCTTTCGTAAGAATGTGTCAGGAAATCCTGCGAGCCACAGACGGAGCGTTTTCACCGGAACAAAGGCTTTTCCTGAACTTCGGCGTGGTGGATCCGAGGCTTTTTCAGAGTTCTTCCGTAATCGGAGAGCTTGTGTCAGAGATTGATTCTCGTCAAATGTCTGAAAGATACGAATCTTACTATCTGGATGAATGGCTGGAAAGAATAGCGCGCGGAGTTATAGCTCCCACATCGGAAGCGGCAAAGGTAAAATCAAAAACAAAAAGTCAGGAAGCGGAAGACGCGAAACGCGAAAAAAAGAGAAAACTGGAAATCGAGCTTGAGGCGCTGTCGGGGGAAGAACTCGACGCGTTCGTGATATTCAAGGATCTGTACGGCAACTATTATCCCGACGCCGACCAGAGCGGCAAACTGAAAGAATTGTCCGATATAAAGAAAACCGTATTAAATCTTGAAAGAATAATCAAAGAACAAAACGCCAAGATGTCTGAAATTGAATCGCTTGCGGTGAAGGAGACAGCCGGAGGCGGCACTATCGCTGAAAACCGGCGCTCGACCAGATTCGCCAGAATGCGCGAGGAGTTCGAGATCCTCGTCACTGTGATGAGAAGCTGCGCCGCCAGAGGCGGTTTGATTAAAAACACTCCCGCCCTCATAGACAAATGGATTCCTATGGACTCGCGTGTAAGCGTCAACACCATAGCGCATGTGGAAAACAAATTCTCTGAGTTTGAAAGCCTTGATCACACTATTTTCACCGACGCAAAAGGCGCTCGAAAAGCTCCGAAAGTTCTCATTCTTCCGGGCGTAGGCGCAGGGATGGCGTGGAAAGACCGCATAATGGTCTCCTTGTTTCCGCCTCCCGCCACTCAGCCGGACATCAGTCTCATAAAAACTTTCGCCGGATTCCGCTGGCATATAGCGACTTCTTCATTCAATTGGAAAAACTTGCCCGGGGAACTGGGAAGCATGTACCAGCTCATTTATCCAGACCTGACTTACAACAATCTTGAGAAGTCTTTCACGGACGACTACGTTAACTGGATGACGAAAGAAGCGCAAGGCTTTCAGGTTCTCTCGGCTCAAACGCGAATTCTGTTCTGGAAAAAGATTCCATTCCCAGCCGAATATAAGCGTAAGCTCTCAAAACGGGCTGCGTCTTACGCCAAACTATACGCCGAAGACCTCGCTCGCGGAATTCATAGCTGATACGCTTCCGATTATGCGATAGCTTTAAACCGCGCTTCCTCGAAAAAAGCGTGTTAGGCTTCCTGATAGATTTTCAGAATTGGCGAAACGCGAATCGGAAAACGCTTTTAGAAATAACTCACTTTTTATAAATAACGCAGAAAGTGTCTAATCCGGGGAATGAGGATATTTCCATTTCGGCGAACGATTTCATTTTCTCAGGGTCGCCCAGTTTTGAAAGCTCGATTACTTTCCCCGCAAATACAAGATATGTCTGTTTTACGATGGCTCCCCCATCTCCGAACGTAGTGGCGCGAGCGATGGCGTCCGACAGGTCTTTTGACATATTCTCCTTTGTTCCCGAAACAATGGCGGCATCCGGCAGAGTCAATCTAGCCAAACCATACATATCTACGACCACAGCCGGATTGAACGTCTTGCCGCCTAAACCGAAGATGCCTTTTTTCCGATTTTTAGCGGAGAATATCCTAGACGCCGTATCCTCATAAACGAGCGACATATCGCTTGATTCCGCGCCCAAAGCCGCAGAAGCGGCGCGAGCCGCCTCTTCTTTGTCTATCTTCTCCGAGCCGCGCGAAGCCACAAGTGAAGCCGACCCGGAGCCTGAAGCGCGAAGAGTGTTTCTCTGTTTGTCTATTTCGACCTCGATTTCGATTGAATCAGGGTCAGCGCCGGAACCAATCATGGCGGCGTGCATTTCCGCTCTGATGGCGGCGACATCGTCGTCTGTGGCGTCCACGACGCTTTTCTCTATGACATTTTTCAACATAGCCATAGCGGCGCCTACGGCGGAAATCACTTCGGCGTCTTTTGCGTGTCGGTACGGCAGGCGCAGTTTTTCCGCCGCCGGAGGGGCCACGACAGAAGCTCCGCCTCCGCCTCCTATAACGGACATGGCGGCAGCCGGTTTGTACTCCTCGTTCAGTTTTTCGCAGACTGCGGATATCCGGAGAGCGGCTATGTTCAGAGCGTCCCGCGCAAGAACTTCGGCCGGTTTTCCTGTCATAGCGGAAAGCGCCTCGAAAGCGATTCTCGCGGATTCTTTCGAGCCAGCGGAATAATCGTCCGCCGCTAAAGTTCCCAAAGCGTTGGCGGCGCATGTGGCGGTGATTGCGAAAGAGCCGCCCGCGTCGGTCGCAATGATGGCATAGTCGCTTGGGTCTCCATCGCGAGGCGCAACCAATTTCGCGTTGGCGCCTGACAAATCCTTGGGGTCAGCGAAACATGCGTAAGGCAATCCGGCGATGTGCGCGCTTCTGGGGCCGACATCTTTGATTATTCCGCCCGCGACGCGAAGCATGGAACCGCCCGCGACGCCGATCGTTCGCACGTCGAGAGTTTTCAGATACAAAATATTTCCGCCGACAGCAGCCTGTTTGCGTTGAGGTTTTCCATCAATGATAACGCTTATGTCCGTGCTTGTGCCGCCCACCTCTACAAAATAGCCGTTTGCCATTTTTTCATAGAGGATGGCGGCTGAAACGCCCGCCGCAGGCCCGGAGAGTATTGTCAGAATGGGCGAGCGGCGCATGTTGTCCACCGCCATCACGCCGCCATCGCTTCTCATAATCATAAGGACAGGCGCGAGGCCGAGTTTCGACGCCGCTTCTTTCGTTTTGTCCGCGACGTCCGTCATTTTAGGCAGTATGCTTGCGTTCACCACCGAAGTGCGGGCGCGCGCGCGCAGTCCGTAAAGACCGGAAACATCGCTGCTAGCAGTCACAGGAAACCCCGCGTCAGCTATTATCTCGGCGGTTTTTTTCTCTCTTTCGGGGTCGTCAACCGAGAAAGGCTCCGCGACGACGAAAGACGCGCCTCCGTCGCGCGGATTGTCATTGCGCAACTTATCCAGATAAGCGCGAATCCCCTGCTCGGCCTCGTTAGGACTAAAATATATATTTGTAACGGAAATTTTTCTGCCGGCCGCGATCTCAACATCGCCGAGAGAAAGCTCCCTCTTAGCTTGCGCTCCGGACACTCCTTCCACAATTCCGACCAGCGTGACCGGAGCCACGTCTCCTTCGAGAAGAGCGTTGGTCGCCTGCGTGGTGCTGTGAGCGACGAAAACCACATCTTCCGCCTTGAATACGCCTTTTGCAAGAAGGTCGTCCAGACACTGCCAGATTCCTTCGGCCACGCCGTTCTTTGAGTTGTGAGTTGTAGGACGGCACACTTTGGCCAACATAGTTAGAGACCGATTGTCCACAGCCACAGCGTGAGTGAAAGTTCCTCCGACGTCTATTCCTATCCTGACAGCGGGAGCATCTGGCGTCATTGTTTCTCCAAAAGCGATTTTAAGTAAAGTTTTCCAATGGCAGCCGCGGCGTATGAATCAATGCCGCGGGGCTTTGAAATAAAACTTCGAGGTATAAACCCGAATGGGAATGGAAGCGGGTTTTCCTTGTCGAATATCTTGACGGCTTCCAGAGTCGTATTTTTTTCGGGAACCGATACTATTCGGACAGGAAACGAGCGAGTGTCGCCAAGTTTTTCCACAACCACATCGCCGCCCGTGCCGGAGCCGACGATAATTCTGTCCACAGTCGGGAAATCCTTCATAATCGCGAGCGCGGTTTCAACTATCTCGTCGGCGGAACACACGGAGCGGCGGAGCGTTTCGCCTGAAGAGTCGAGAACCGCCAGACCGCATTTCTGCCGACCGGGGTCTATCGCTATGAAAACAAAACCGTCAGCCATCAAACTCTTCTCGCCAGAGTCAGCCCGTGAACTTCTGCCGCTCCGCCTTCCTTCAGAATCCTCGCGCACTCTTTCATCGTGGAGCCGGTTGTCATGACATCGTCAACAAGTATAACCTTTTTTCCTCGCGCGTCCGAACTCTTTCTGAGAGCAAACGCCCCGCTGACGTTTCGCATTCTCTCTTGCTTCGACAACTTTGACTGAGGCGGGGTGTTTCTTCGCCGCGCTAGCGTTTTAGAAATCGGAATTCCCCAAAGCCGCGAGAATCCCCGCGCGATGTGCTCAGACTGATTGAAGCCTCTGCGAATCCTTCGTATCGGGTGCAGGGGAACAGGAACAATCGCGTCGCATTCGGCAAAGAGCGCGAAAAACTCCCGGTCAGCCTGCGCGCGCTCAAGCGCCGCTTTAAGCAGATAATCGCCCGCCGCATAGTTGCCGTTAAATTTAAATTGTTTCACAAGCTCATCCACCGGAGGAGCGTAAACAAAAGGAGAACGGCAGGAGTCAAGCGGGGTTCCGCTTCTGCATTCCGAGCAGTCGTCCGCGAACCTGACTCCGGGTGGAAGCGGGCGTCCGCACAACCCGCAGTGTGGCGGCGACACGGCGATGGTTTTTCTTTCGCATTCCTCGCAAACAATCATTCCGCCGGATTCGCCGCAACACAAACATTTGACAGGAAGGAAGATCGCGGCTGCGTCGCGCAGGTTTGATATGGCGTTTCGGAGAGAAAACATTCAAGACCGCCGCGGCATCAATTAAACGGCAGGGGGTTCCATTCCGCTCGGCGGACGATCCCCTTCAACCCTTCCGATGATATCGCTGCTGGAAAAACCGGGTATTTCGGGGATGATGACAAGCCTGCCGCCCCACCCTTCGACCTCGGCGCGCCCGACAATGTCCTCAGGAGCGTAGTCGCCGCCTTTCACAAGCACGTGCGGCTTGACGCGCAACACAAGCTCAAGCGGGGTGTCTTCGTCGAAAATCGATACGTGGTCCACAAAGAAAAAAGACATCAGAAGTTCGGCGCGCTCTTCGGCTGTGAAGATAGGCCGTCTCGGCCCTTTCAGCCTGCGGACGGAATCATCGCTGTTGAGACCGACCACCAAGATGTCGCCCTCCCGCCTTGCGCTGTAAAGATTGTAAATATGTCCGGGATGAATAATGTCAAAACAACCGTTCGTAAAAACGATATGTTTGCCGTCCCTTCGGTATCCGGCGCAAAGCTCTGCGATCTGTTCCCTGTCCACAGCTTTCACGACGAAGCTTTTCTCCTTATGAAACCGGCGAGTTCGACGGCGTCCACAGCGGTTGTGCCTCGTTTGCGCACAACGACTCCGGCGGCGTAATTGGCCAGATTTACAGAGTCGGAGACGGAATGCCCTCCGCTCAATCCTAGAGCCACAACAGCAAGCACGGTGTCGCCCGCGCCGGTGACGTCGTACACCTGAGTGCTCATTGCGGGGATCATGAGCATTTCCGCGCTGTCCGTGATGAGCGCCATGCCGCCCTCGCCAAGCGTTATCAGCACGGCCGCGGCGTTCAGCCTGTCCCTTATGGCCTGTCCGGCGGCGTACAGCGAGTTTTTATCCGTAATTTCTATCCCCGATATCTGTGTGGCTTCCATTCTGTTCGGAGTGAGAATGCTTACGCCCCTGAACCACTCCGCGTTTTTCGGCTTAAGGTCGGCGGCCACTATTTTTCCATGCTGTTTGGCAAGATTTATCAGCCCGCTCATCAACTTCGGGCGGATAACTCCTTTGTCGTAGTCTGAAATAGCGATTCCGTCCACATCGTTAATCATCCGCTCGATTCTCTTGAGCATCTTGGAAGTCACGCATTCGTTCACTGCGCCGGTGAATTCCTGATCCGCCCTCATGACCTGCTGGCCCTGAGCGATTATTCTGACCTTCGAGGTCGTCGGCCTAGAAGGGTCGATGGCTAGGTTCTTCGTGTCTATTCCCTTTTTGGCGAGAATGCCCTTGAGGATGTTTCCATTGGGGTCGCGTCCAGCCACGCCCATGAGGTCGGCCTTGGCTCCCAGCGACATTATGTTTGCCACAGTGTTCGCCGCGCCGCCCGCGTTGAACGTTCTCTCCTTCACCACCACCACCGGGACTGGAGCTTCGGGAGATATCCGAGTCGCCGATCCCCAAGCGTACTCGTCCAGCATCACGTCGCCGACAACAAGAATCCTGAGGTTCTTGAAGCTTTCAAGCATGTCGAGCCATTTGCTCTGATTGTTTTCCGTCGCCCGCTTCTTCGGCATTTATTTCGTCCTCCGAAAATCTCGATGTCATGCCCGCGTCGGTGAAAAAGCGGGTCGGCCATGCGCCGCGTCAATCCACTATCGCCGCTCCGCTTGCGGGCGATGTCTCATAGATTTTTAATCGGCGGCCGGTTTTTTTAAAGTATCTTTCGGAAAGAACCGCCTTTAAGTCTTCCAATCCTTCTCGCCGCGCAAGCGCCACAGCGCATCCGCCGAATCCGGCCCCTGTCATTCTCTCTCCTATAATCTCGCGAGAATCTTTTGCTATCTCGTTCAGAACGTCAAGCTCCTCGCAGCTCACTTCATAGTCAAATCTGAGACTTTCATGAGAGGCGAACATAAGCGCCCCGAAGCGCTCCATGTCTTCTTTCAGCAAAGCCTCCATGCTGTCCAAAGCCCTCTGGTTTTCGGTCACGACATGGCGGCATCTCCTTTTGACCTCGTCTGGCAGCATCCCTGAATAACAATCGAACTGCGCCTCGGAAACGTCGCGGAGCGCCCGGATGCCGGGGATAGCCCCACTGAGAATCCTCACCCCTTCTTCGCACGCGGCGCGTCTCTCGTTGTATTTCGAGTCCGCAAGCCCGCGAGACTTGCCGGAGTCGAGAATCAGAACGACTTCTTCGCGGAGTTTCAGAGGCGCGTGCTTATGTTCCAAGCTGCGGCAGTCAAGGAAAAGAGCGTGATCCTTCCGGCAGAGGCATGAGGCGAACTGGTCCATTATCCCGCATTTCACGCCAAGATAATTATGCTCGGCCTTCTGCCCGAAAAGCGCGATCTCCACCCTGCCCGTTCCCAGACTGTTGAGTTCGTCAATGAGCAAGCCGGCGGCCACTTCGAGTGCGGCGGACGAGCTCAACCCCGAACCTTGAGGCACATCCCCGGTCAACGCCGCTTCGAACCCGCGAATCTCGCCGTTGTATTCCTCGTCGAAGGTTCTTGCCACTCCTTCCACGTACTGGCTCCATCTGGGACCGCGCGCGTCATATCTTTCGTCGAGATCGAATTCCGCGCTCTCTCCGTAGTCAAGCGAGCGGAGGCGAACCATTCGGTCGTTCCTCAAGCGTCCGACGATTGTTACTCCATGACTGATGGCCATAGGCAAAACGAAACCGTCGTTGTAGTCTGTGTGCTCGCCGATAAGATTGACTCTTCCGGGCGCTTTCGCGGCGATTATCTCGCCTGCGCCGCCAAAGACTTCTTTGAAAACATCCCTTGTTTCAGCCGCCGTCGCCAATTTGAAATCTCCGATATCGTCTTGCCGCTTCAATACGATAAAATACACCCGAACCGACAATAATTTCCAGTATTAGTTAAACAGACCTTTTTTAAGAATCCGGATCAAAACTCCAGCCTGACAAGAGTTCCGTCGGGATGAAGAGGAGCCACAAGATGTTGAACGCCAGTATGCGCGTGCCATCCCTTGCCGAGGTCGATCTTTGTTTCTTCGCCTGCGGGAAGCTTGTATAAGGCTCTAGACGGAGGAGTTTGAGAAGCGATCATGACCCATGCGACGCCATAGACGCCCTCCGGCCCGGACAACAGGAATTCGTATGAGTCGGCCGTGGAGCGAGCGCCTGACACGTTCCCGCCTGCAAAAACCACGCACGCCGACGCTTCAAGGTTGCAGTAATCCGCTGATGCGTCGATCACGTCCAAAAGGATCGCGTTTCCGCCTTCTTCGACAACAGTCTCGTCCACCACCGGCTGATACGGCTTCATCGCGTCTATGAAACTGCCTTTGAGCTTATGGGACCCGCGCAACGAGTGAACGATAAGGAAAGGGCCTCTGGAAGCCTGATGGATGTCTGTTGTGATGAAAGAATTCTTGCCTTTTCTGGCGAGCGCGGCGTCAAGAGCCGCCGCCAGAAAATCTTCTCCGGCCTGTTTTTCCGATACGAATTCTCCGGGAACTCCAGAGTAAACGAGCGAGCCTTCGCCGCTTCCTGCGGCCCACAAAACGGGTTCTCCATCTACGGTCATCCAAACATCGGCTCCCGCTTTTGCCGCGTCGTATAGTATGGCGGGCGCGGGCGCGGTCAGATCGCCCAAATACATGATATTGGCCGGGGCCTGCGGAGCGGCGGACATCAAGACCTCTTTAGATGCCGATTTTTCATCTGTCCCCGGCGCGCTGGACATAGCGATTCTTCTTTCGGGCGTCCCTCCCGGCAGAAGCCTTGCCAGCAACGCGTCGGTGGGATTGTCATAACCCTCCACATTCCACCATGCGCCTTCGATATTGTTGAAACTGTCCTCGCCACCCATCAGAAAAAGAATTCCGCCTTTTTTCACCCACGCGGCGATCCCATCGACGATTTCGGGGGTTTGAGGCTTCCATGCGTCGAAAGAGGCGATTAAAAGGCTTATGCCATGCGGCATGTAACCGGGATTGGCCATTCGTTCGGCGGGGATTACCTTCATGTTCACGCCGGAGCGAGCGAGCGAAAGCATTGGCGCTAGATGCCCGGCAAGCCTGTCGGAGCCTGCGCCCTTCTGCCACATCAAAGTGTCCGCCGTCAGCGCTCCGATGACGGTCGTGCCTCCCGCGTATCGCCCTCCCGCCGGCATTGCTCTCTGGGCCGACCACATTGTCATGAGAGCGGAGGCGTGCTCCTGCGGGATAGCGCTGACGCCTGCCGCCCCGTATTTGTCCTTCGATAGAAAAACCCGTTCAGGCCATGGAACGACCTCGTAGTAAGCCGCCCTCATTTGCATGAGCGCCGCAACAAGGGTGTCCTCGTGCCAGTCCCGCAGCTTAGCCCAACTGTCCCCTTCCCTGTCGTCAACCGGATCGGTGAGAAGTATGAGACTTTTGCCGGAGCCGGCGGTGAGATTCTCAAAATAGTTATATTCGAGAAGCGAGTAAGAAAACACATCGCTTTCGATGCTACCTCCGACCTTCTGCATGCCTCTGGCGGTTCCCGTCCAAACCTGCCCGACAAACCCGTCAACGGATTTGAGAGCGCTTATCGCGTGATGCGGAGACACTATGCCCCACTGGGCGTAATTCAGGTTGCTGTGCATCGGGACGATGCATAGGACATCGGGCGCTTTTTCCTTCACGTGACCGCATAAATCTTTATAGAACTCTTCAAACAAATGAGCTTTTAGCTCGTTCGCCTTCCAGACGGACGCCGGAGTGGTGTAAGGCCCGCGCCATGGCTGGCCGTAAAACTCCCGCCACTCTTTTTTGAATGCGTCCTCATAGCCTGTCGAAGCAAAATATTCCGGTTCTTCCGGAAGAATCGCTCTTGCTCCTGCCTCGATGTGGGCGTCCGCGAGCGATTTCATATATTCGCGCCACGGCTTCGTCGGAGACACCCACGCCCTGCCCGGTATCATCTCGAAAGGCTGTCCTCCCGCCATCATTTGCACTATTCCGGGGTTGTTTTTTACTATTTCGGCGTCCTTGCTGAGCCAACTCGCGCTAAACATCGCGAAAGGGATGAATCCTCTCGATTTCCAAGATTCAATCAGGCCCGGATTGGTCCCGTACACGATGGCGATGTCAGCCGGAAGATGCAGTTCCGGACGCCATTCCCTCGATGTTTGAAAAGACGTCCGGGGCTGCCTCGCTACGGCTGCTCCGAATAAGAACAAGCTTCCTGATAAAACAACCGCTACCACTGCTAATCTCAATCCGTATGTTGTTTTCATGACTATATTATAACATCAGAAATATTGCCGAATCAAAACAAATATTTCAGTCAATCCGGCATTCTGACGCTCATTTGCCTTCGTCCGCTTCACATAGTGTCCTGCTTGCCAGAACACATAATAAATTATTTGTTGATACCCTCCTATTTATATGTTATCTATATATGATGTTGAAATAGGCGCGAACGACGCCAATCGCGTTATTTAGCGGTTAACATTTGCAGACGAGGTTTTGAGCATGGAAAGAGCTGATTTCATCAAGTTTGTCGAATCGGTCAGCCGCAATCCTGTAGAGCAGATTAACAGTTACAAAAGACAGGAAAGACCGGTTTTCGGCTATACGTGCAGTTATGTCCCGGAAGAACTGATTGACGCCATGGGGATAATCCCGGTGAGGATGCTGGGCCGCGCTCAGACGATCCAGTCGGCGGAGCGGCATTTCCAGTCGTACTGCTGTTCACAGGTTCGCAGCCTTATGGAGGAATTCATAGACGGGGTTTACGCCTCGCTCGACGGGCTGCTCTTCGCGCACACCTGCGACACCATGCAGCAGTTCCACGACATTTATAAAAAGAACTTCCCCAAAGCGTTCGTGAAGAATATAAATTTTCCATCGCGGCTCGACGGGGATATTCCATACAATTACGCGCTTGCTGAAACAAAACGGTTCTTGAAATCCGTCGAGGAGTTCACCGGCAGGCCGCTGAGTTCCGACAGCCTCAAGGAAAGCGTGACCGCGTATAACAAGAATCGAACGCTGCTTGAAAAGCTTTACGGATTGCATCTGAAATATCCCGGCGAGATTCCCAGCCGGCTTCTGCTCCAGTCGGTGATAATGTCTCAATGCGTGGACAAGCGCGAGGCGAACAAATGGCTGGAACAATTCCTCTCGTCTTTCGACGAAAAAGCCCCTGAGGACGCGAAGCGGAAAAGGATAATGCTTGTCGGAAGCGTGAATATAAACGAGGAAGTGTACGACCTCGCGGACGAGTTCGGGGCGATGATAGCGGACGACGATATGTGCACGGGGAGAAGATATTTTTCGACGCAAGTGGCGGAGCCGACGGTCGAAGGAGTGACGCGCAGATACCTGAGCCGTCCGCACTGCGCGGCGAAACACCGCGACGTGCATTCCCGCGAGCGCTGGCTGCTGGAGCTTATTGAGAAACGCTCCATCGACGGCGTGATTTTCCTATATCTAAAGTTCTGCGATCCGCACTGCTTCGATTACCCGGACCTCAGAAAAGCCATCGAGGGAAAAAAGGTTCCGACTCAACTCATCGAGATGGAGCAATCCATCGCGCAGTCCGGACAGTTGCGCACCAAGCTACAGGCGTTTGTGGAAATGATTTCCTGACATTCTGGAGAAAGCAATCATGGAACAGTTCAATCAATTAAGCGAGATATCCAGCAACGAGCGGCTTCGCAAGCTGATGATCGGCTATTATATGAAGGCGAAGTTCTCGTGGCTGACAAGAAAAAAAATCGCGTGGATAACGAGCGGCGGGCCGGTGGAGCCTCTGATATCGATGGGCATTACTCCCATCTATCCTGAGAATCACGGGGCGATGATAGGCGCGCGCAAGATGGGTCCCGAACTCTCCGACGCCGCCGAAGACCTCGGCTACTCGCGCGACCTGTGCTCGTATTTCAGGTGCGACGTCGGCTCTGCCGTTCTCAAGAAAAGTCCTATAGACATCAGGCCGAAGTTCCTCGGCGGGCGCGCGGTGTTCGGCGGCGGACTGCCCAAGCCCGACCTTCTCGTCTGCTGCAACAATATTTGCGGAACAGTCCTGAAATGGTACGAAGTGCAGGCTAGATTCTTCAATGTCCCCCTCATTATAGTGGACACGCCGTACAACTATGACGGCGAAACAACCGAAATAATCGACTACGTCACCGCGCAGTTCGGCGAGATGATAACCCAGATAGAAAAGGCCACCGGCAAGAGATTCAGCGAAAAAGAATTTATCCGCGTCGGCGAACTCTCCGACGAAGCTGTAAATCTCTGGAACGAAGTGCTCAGCATCTGCGAGAACGTGCCGGCCCCCATGACCTGCTTCGACGCCTTCATGTATCTGGCTCCCATCGTCACTCTCAGAGGAACACAAGAGGTCGTAGATTATTACAAGCTGCTCAAGGTGGAGCTTCAGAGTCTTGCGGACAGAAAAATATCGCCTGTTCCGGAAGAGAAGTTCAGGCTGATTTGGGACAACCTGCCGATATGGTTCAAGATGCGACGGCTGTCGAAAACTCTGGCAAATTATGGCGCGGTTCTGGTTGCGGACACGTATACCAACGCATGGGCGGACAACGATATCAGAGTGGACAAACCGATTGAAAGCATGGCCCGCGTTTACGCCACCGCCTACCTTAACAGAAACACTGAAACCAAGATAAACAACATGGTCAATCTGATGAACAGGTTCAAAGCCGACGGATTCCTCATCCACTCCAACAGGAGCTGCAAACCTTATTCGTTCGGCCAACTCGACATCAAAGACGAAGTTTCCAGAAGGACAGGCAAGCCGGCTCTGATGATAGAGGCTGACATGTGCGATCCGCGCGCGTACTCCGACGAGCAGATCGCCACAAGAATACAGGCTTTCATCGAAACTCTCAAAGAAAGGAAAGCCACCGCTTGATCACCCTCGGAATAGACCTCGGTTCAAACACTGTAAAAACAGTCCTTCTGCGCGACGGAAACCAAGTGGTCGCGCGGGCGCTTCGCAAAGGCGGACACGACATGGACTCCGTCATGAACGAGTGCTTGGATGAAGTCTTCTCCGCAGCCAACGGCGAAAAACCGAACAAAATCGTCGCCACCGGCTACGGGCGCGTAAGCTGCAAGATCGCCGACAAGGAAATCAGCGAGATAAGCTGCCACGGGCGCGGCGCGTATTTCTCGATGCCCGGCGCGAGAACGGTAATCGACATCGGCGGTCAGGACAGCAAGGCGATAAGCTTATCAGACAATGGCAAGGTGATAGATTTTGTTATGAACGACAAGTGCGCCGCCGGAACCGGGCGCTTCTTGGAGGTCATGGCTCAGGCTCTTCAGGTCCCCCTTGTCGAGTTCGGCGACGTATCTCTTAAAGCCGATCGCTCAGTCGATATTTCCAACACCTGCACCGTCTTCGCCGAATCGGAAGTCATCTCCCTTCTGGCAAGAAGAGAATCTAAAGAAAATATTATCGCCGGCCTCCACAAAGCCATTGCCGCCCGCGTGATAGCTATGGCGAAACGATTGCGAATCGAAGACGATGTCGCTTTCACAGGCGGAGTGGCCCTTAATTCAGGCGTGAGACGGGCATTGGAATCCGCGTCCGGAAAAAACATCAAGACTCCAGATCACCCGCAGCACATCGGCGCGCTCGGCGCGGCCCTTTTCGCTTTCGACTTAGCCAAGGAATAGTTCCTCTCTCCGTTATTTGAGTTTGACACGATTTTATCCCGGATTCGCCTGCTCTATCAGCAAATCCGCGACAAAAAAACTCAGCGCTTGTCGAAACGAATTATCGTTTCCATTCCGTTGTGGTCGCTTATCAGCCGTCCGGAAACCAACTCGTCGAACACCCACCGCGCCGATTCTATCGTGATTGTCCAGTCGGACCCGTTCTCATCATAGAAAAGATGATCCACATGGTCGAGATGCGAGCTGGCCATCTTCAGGCTTGAGTTCTGAAGAATCCATTCGCAATCCTCTTCACCGGGATTGCAGTTGAAATCGCCGTGAATGATAATCGGCCTGCGCGTTCCGCCGGAAAATCTCTGAACTGCGGCCATCATCTGTTTATAATTTTCTATTCTCGGTTTGGGGCCGAAGCCTGCTTGCGCGTGCAGCGTGTAAACATCTATCTCAAGCCCGCCGGGCAGAACTGTCGTGGCTCCCATGAATCCCTTGTGGCTGAATGCGTCGACTCCGTACTGCTCTCTCCATCTCTCAAACACCGACCTTTGAATGTCGCCTTTTGAAAAGATGTACAACCCGCTGCCTGTCGGGTTAGCTTTCGGCGAGCCTGTTCCCATAACCATGAAATGGTTTTTCAGTCTGCGCGGAAAAACTTCTCGTTGCGGTATGAACGCTTCCTGAAGCCCGATGACGTCATAGTCTTTGATGAGTTTGGCTATGAGCGCGGCTCTTTTTTCTGTCGGCACAAGCAGGTTGCGGTCGAATGTTATGAAATCCGGCAGCATGCAGACGTTGTATGTGAGGAATTTCAATGTAATGGATTTCTGAACAAGCTGTTCCGGCGTATCAGACGCCGTCGCAACCCTAGAAAGCAAAACTGTCAACGCCATGAGAACAACTAAAAGAGATGAAGCAATGCAATGTCTTTTTTTAATAGCGCTCAAATGCCGGCAACCTTCCTTTTTAACCATGCGCTTCGGCTATGGTTGGATTACATATCGAAAAGTTATTTGAATACTTTTACAATGATTTCCAACGCCTCGTCAATTTGATCTTGGGTTATTATGAGAGGCGGAGCGAATCTGATGATATCCGGACGGGCGTCTTTCGCCAGCAGTCCGGCGGCGAGAAGCTCAAGCGATTTTTCATGAGCTTCAGGTTTTTCAAGAACCACGCCGACTAGCAGCCCCTTTCCTCGAACAAGTTCCACTCCCGGCAACTTGAGTTCTCGCAGCTTGGCCATGAAATACTCGCCCATCCGCGCGGAGTTCTCAACCATCCGTTCATCGCGCAGCGCGTCCATTGCCGCTATCGCGACGGCGGCGGCAAGCGGGTTGCCTCCAAACGTGCTTCCGTGAGTGCCATGAGTGAAGACGCTCATCACATTCTGATTCGCGCATACGGCCGACACCGGAAAAACGCCTCCGCCGAGAGCTTTCCCCAGAGTGATAATGTCCGGCCGGATTCCATAATGCTCGAAACAAAACATTTTCCCCGTGCGACCCAACCCGGTCTGTATTTCGTCGAGGCATAAAAGGACATTGCGCCTATCGCAGATATCCCTTGCGCGCGACAGGTAGTCGTCGGGAGGAACCACCACCCCGCCCTCTCCCTGTATCGGCTCAAGAAGAACTCCGGCGGTTTCCTCGGTTATAGCGGATTCAAGCGCGTCGGCGTCTCCGAACGGGACGATGTCTATCCCGTCCAAAAGAGGCCCGAAGCTTCTCTTGGTGGTCGCGCTGGTGGACATGCTGATAGCGGCGATGGTGCGTCCATGGAAGTTGTTGGCGGCGGCGATTATTCTCGCGCGCCCGTCGGGCACGCCCTTGACTTCGTGCGCCCATTTGCGCATCGCTTTAAGAGCCGTCTCGACAGCTTCCGCGCCAGTGTTCATCGGCAGCGCCTTCTCGAACCCGGTCAGAGCGCATAACTTTTCTAGGAACGGCCCCAGCGTGTCATTGTGAAACGCCCTCGACGTCAGCGTCACTCGCCCTGTCTGCTCGACAATCGCGTTAATAATTTTCGGATGCCTGTGCCCGTGGCTCATCGCCGAATACGCGCTGAGCATGTCCATATACTTGCGGCCTTCCGGGTCCCACACATAAACGCCTTCGCCTTTGGATATGCACACCGGAAGAGGCTCATAATTTCTGGCGCACCATTTTTCCGCCAGTTTCATCAATCTTTCGCTTTCGCTGCCCATACAAAGTTGACCCAATCTAAAAATATTTGGCCGCGCCTACCTCTGCGCGACCCCGAATAATATACATCATCAACGCATTTTTTTCATCAATTTCGCGCTCCCCGGCATTCGCGGACTATAATTTGATTATGAGCGAGCCACGAGTGATATTGAGACGCTGCGAAACAGCAGACCCGGCGACAATCAGAGCCATAATCGCGGAGTGTTTTTCGGAACTGAAGTTTCAGCCGCGCGGGCGCGCCCTCATAAAACCCAACATCGTCACCGCAAACAGGCAATACATACATCACTCGCACACCCACCCGGCGGTGACGGAAGCCATCGCTCATCACCTTAAAACCCGGCCCGAAGTGACACAGATAACAATAGGCGAGTCTTCAGGCTTCGGCATCCCCCCCGGTCTTTTCGCGCATGAGGCAGGTTACGACGCTCTTGCGCGCCGACTCAAAGTCCGCCTCGTTGATTTCAACGAGGACCGCGCCACTTGGGTGGATTTGAAGAAGGCCGTGGCTCAAAAAGGATTCCACGTCCCCCGCTCCATCCTCGAAGCCGACACGAAAATCTGGGTTCCGAAACTGAAATACCACATCTGTTGCGAAGTGACAAACTCGCTCAAGCTCAATATTGGAATCCTCCAGCACCGGGACAGGATGGCAGTTCACGACAACCGCCTTAACGACAAAATCGTCGATATGCTTGAAATCGGATATCCGGACTGCGTCGTCACCGACGCTATTCACATAGGACACGGCTTCGAGAGCGCGCCGCAGGGATTTCATCTGGGATTGTTGCTGGTGTCTAACAACCCTCTCGCCGCGGACGCGGTAGCCGGCGCCGCGCTCTGCTACAAACCCGAAGAAATCGTTCATCTGCGAATCGCGCGCGACAGAGGATACGGCTCGATAGACCTGAACGACATTCACATTTCCGGAGACTATCCGCTGGACGAGATCGCGTCAAAAACAAAAGGGCTGGTCAGCGAATATCAGGATATCTTGGCGGTGGACACGCCGATAAAGTTTTATTGCGGAGACGCCCCCGATCACGGACCTGAGAACGCTCCTTCTCCTGATTGTTCCCCGTCCGTCCGCCGGGAGTCCGAAAGCGCGAACTTCTGTTACGGCGGATGCCTCGCCGCAGTTAAAGGATGCCTCGGCACGATAGACAAGCGCCGCCCCGGCTCAGTCTCCCGCTCCCGCCCCGGAGCCGTCGTCACCGGCATCTACAAAGGCGATGTCATCCATCCCGGCCAGACAGCTTTCCTTATCGGCGACTGCTCCCGCGTGGATGGAACCCTCGAAGCAAAACGCGTCATCCGGTTATCAGGATGCCCTATCGGAGCATCCAAACTTCTGATAAAAATGCCGAGCGTGTTCAAGATGCCCTCGCCAATGAGCGACGCGCGATCCGCCGCTCAGTTCATCTATTTCACCATACGCCACGCCCTTCGCAAACTCCTTCTTAAAATCATCCCCGGCTGAACTATAGCAACGCTTAATAGAAATTAGCCGCAGGGTGGCGCCCAAAGTTCTTTCCTTTGGGCATGATACAATTTTTATTCATAGCTAATGGGTGTTTCATCTAATACATCGTGTAAAGGTGCGTGTTCGATAAAAACGCTTGGGTTCTATCAGTCCGGTCCGACGACTTGCAACGTGGCGGCCAGCATTTCATTGTGTATCGCGTCGATTGCGCGGCGTCCGTCGATTATGATTATTAGATGCCCGCGCGCGGACAATTCTTTGATCGCCAGCTTGTACGCCGCCCTGATCCGGCGCAACTGCTCGGAGGTCTCGAAGAGGTCCCTCTTGCCGCGCGACTCCATTCTTTCGAGAGCCGCCGCCGGAGGAAGGTCGATGAAGAATGTCAGGTCGGGAGTCCGGGCCTTGGAATTCATCTCCACGAGCCATTTGAGGTGAGCCGCGTTTTTCATCTGATAGGCGAATGTGGAATGATAATAGCGGTCGGAAACAACGTGCCGTCCGAGAGCGAGAGCAGGCTCGATCTCCCTCTGAAGATGGTCCAGCCTGTCCGCCGTAAAAAGAAGCGAAAGCACGTCCCTCTCCGCCTTCTCGTCTTGATACGCGTCGCGAAGAGGATTGATTTTCTTTTCCAAGAATTTGCGGATGAGTTTCCCGATGTGGCCGGCGGTAGGTTCTCGAGTTAGAGAACATTCAGCGCCGGCCATCTTTAGCGCGTCCCGCAACAGCGCCGACTGCGTGGTCGTGCCGGCTCCGTCTATTCCTTCCACCACTATGAACTTGCCGCTCGCGGGAACGGTTTTTTTTCGCGGCGTCATATCAGAATATTTTCTCTTTCCATCTCTTTCTGAATTCCGCGCCGCTTATCTTTTTTTCCTTATATTCCAAATAGTCGGAGTATTCTATATTCCAGTGAGCGCGGGAAGCGCCGTCCGCGTCTTTAAGATGAATCACCATCGTTTTGAGCGGAATCTTGTTGTCGACCGTTATCCTCTCGTGCACTGATTTAAACACATTCTTCAACTCGTCGGCGAGCCGCATGTCGCCGACGTTGGCGGATGAGAAAGTGACATAGACCACCTCTCCGTCGCCTGAAAAATATACCGTTTCCGGCCTTACGCCGTGAACCGCGATGACGCTGATTATTCCCTCCGCGGCAAGTTTGGTTTCTTTCGCTATGTCGAACGAGCCCTTCCCTGCCGGTTCAGGCTGTTGAGGTTTATCAATTTTCGATACGGGCTTCGCCGCGCTTTCTTTTTTGTTTCCTCTTTTAAAAAGTCCGGTTATCTTTGAGAGCGCGTTTTGAACCGGTTTCAAAGCTTTCGAAATCGCCGAGCCGGACTGCTCCTTTTCTTCCTGCCCGGATGTTTCCATAATCAAATCAGGAGATATCCGGGGAACAGCGGCGACGTCCTTCTGCTCCTGCGCGGCGGACTGAGCGGGCGCGGCAGGCTGTTTTGCGGATGTGGCTGGAGCCGCAGGCTGCTTCGCATCGGTTGCGGCGGCCTGCGCCTTATCCGGTTTCTGTTCAACAGCAGGAGGCTGAATCTTTCCTTCCGCCTTTGGCGTCTGGGGTTGAGATGCTTCTGGCGCAGGAGCAGGCGCAGGCCGTATTGCCGGTTCCACTTTATCCGCCATTGTTATCGGCTGCCCGTTATATGCTTTCCTCATCCAGTCGGCTTCGATGAACTTGTCGCCGGACTTCGCCCTGTAGTAATCAAGCAGGCGCTTAAATTGATTGAGATTTCTTTCTTCAACTTCGCACTCTCCGCCCCATAGCGCGGCGAGGTAAAGGCCCTTGCGGACATTGTCGAATTCGGATTTCTTCGCTGCCTCTATAGCAAGCGCCGTGAATCCCTGATACATCAACGTTCTTCGGAGGCATTCCACCTCGATGCCGTTCACCTGAAAGAATTCCACTATCTTGTGAGACTCCATCGGGTTGATGTCCACGGCGGCAAAAAGCGTGTTTCTTATTCTGTCATTAATCTCGAACGGGAGGATTTTTGTGTTTCTAATCAGATTCAAAGCATGCTGGTAATCTGAAAGACCGCCGGCAAGATCGCCCGCCGCGATTTTGGATTCAGCCGACTCCACCGCCTTTTTTGACTGAATCATCGCCGTGAGCGGCGGATAAATCACAGTCGAAAACAGGATAAGGAGCATGGCGAGAATAAACCCGGCCACATGAATCTTTTTCAAAATGTCACCCCGATTTGTTCATGCGCCCCGCCCTCTTGGGCGGAAGTCGCGTATTCTTATCGCGAATGGTATCAAATTATATTGCAGGCCGCGCTTTTGCGCAACCGGAACGGCCTGCGCGGACCCGATTGTTCAGTCGCCCGCCTTTTTCGTTTTTTCATAGAACGCCTTCACCGGACACACCTCCACGCAGCGCATACATGAAATGCAGGATGATTCCGCCAGCGGGCCGCCGCCGAATACGCCTACCGTCATTTTCAGCCCTCTCCGGACGAAATCAATCGCGCGCGCTCCCACTTCCTCGTTGCAGACATATACGCACCGGCCGCACATCACGCACCTGTTGGAGTCGTAGCCTATCCTCGGATGGCTCAGATCGAGCGGCGCGGCGCGTGTAATCTCCGGCAACCTTCCCGATTTCAGCTTGAATTTCATCTTCTTGGCGATTTCCTGTAGCGCGCATCTTTTGTTGCCGGGACACGCCGCGCAATCGACAGGATGTGTGGTCATCAGAAGCTCGAACGCCGACGCCACAAGCTCCCTGACGCGCCATGAGTCCGTTCGCGCGACCATCCCCTCTTCAACTATCGTCGAGCAGCTTGTCACAGGCTCTGAAACGCCTTCCAGTTCGACGAAGCATAGTCGGCACGAAGCTTCGGGAGTCTCCCTTTCCCTAAGGTCGCAAAGATTGGGAATATAAACGCCGTTGTCCAGCGCCGCGCGCAACAGGCTCTGCCCGGCTTTGGCCTTTATCTCGCGCCCGTCTATATATATCGTCACTTCATTCATCATGTCGTTTTTTCCGAGTTTCGAGGTCTTCATCATCGCGCCGCGCGGCGGTCGCCTTTTTATCCGGCCTCTGTTCAGGGATCGCGTCCGCGGGCGACACAAGAAACACTGCGTCGTACGACGCCGGGCAGGCCTCCAAACAACTGTGGCATTTCACGCACTTCTCCTGATCAATCGCCTTCAGCCTGTCGCTTCTCGTGTAAATAGCTTCAGTCGGACAACTCCCGACGCAGGCGTCGCACGCTCTTCTGCATTTTTCCAAATCTATATAGTACGCGATCAGTTCCTCGCATTCGCATGCCGCGCAGACCTTTTCCTCAATATGGGATTCGTATTCATTTCTGAAATATCTTAAAGTGGTTAACACAGGATTCGGAGCGGTTTTGCCGAGGTTGCACAAAGAGCCTTTTTTCACTTTTTCCGCAAGGTCTTCCAGCGTCGCTATATCTTCATCCAGACCTTTGCCTCTCGTGATGCGGGATAAGATATCGAGCATGTGTTTTATGCCGACACGGCAGAACACGCATTTGCCGCATGATTCCTTCATGGTGAAGTCGAGAAAATATTCGGCGGCGGACACCATGCAGTTGTCCTCGTCCATCACAACCATTCCGCCGGAACCCATTATGGCCCCCGCCTCGCGCAATGAATCGAAATCCACAGGAGTGTCCAGCAACGACTCCGGCAGACACCCTCCCGAAGGCCCGCCTATCTGCACCGCCTTGAACTCGCGGGACTTCATCACGGGTTTCTCTCCGGGAAGCTGGGAAGGCTTTATAACCGGCGGGATGCCACCTCCGACATCGAAAATCACTTCTCTTAGAGTCGTCCCCATCGGGACTTCCACCAAGCCGGGGTTCCTGATCTTTCCGGCCAGCGCAAAAACCGCCGTTCCCTTGCTGTCCTTCGTTCCGACAGAAGCAAACTCCTCTGCGCCCCGCGCCATTATCCACGAGACATAGGCGAGAGTTTTCACATTGTTGATCAGAGTCGGGAATCCCTTATATCCGCGTTCGGCTGGATAAGGAGGCCTCAGACGAGGAGTCCCGCGCCTGCCTTCCAGAGAGTTGATTAAGGCAGTCTCTTCTCCGCAAACGAACGCTCCCGCGCCCTGAACAACCTCAATGTCGAAAACCAGCCCGCCTCCGAGGATATCCGTTCCGAGCAATCCTTCCCGCCTCGCAGATGCAACCGCCGCCGACATCCTCTCCACCGCCAAAGGATATTCGTTCCTAACATATATGAAACCCTTCGACGCTCCGACGGCGTATCCGGCGATTGTCATCCCCTCGATTAGCGCGAACGGATCGCTCTCAATGAGCGTCCTGTCCATGAACGCGCCGGGGTCTCCCTCGTCGGCGTTGCAAATGACGAATTTGTTTTCCGCCGCCGCCGCGCCGACCGCAGACCATTTTTTCCATGTGGGAAATCCGGCCCCTCCCAAACCTCGAAGACCGGACTTACGGATCTCCTCAATCACCGCCTCCGGAGTTGATTTCAGCGCCTTCTCCAGACCTGAGTATCCTTCCGTCGCAATGTAATGGAATATGTTCTCCGGGTCTATCCGTCCGCAACGGGCCAGAAGCCTTCGCAGTTCGCCACCGAATCGAGGCGAATAATACACGGACGGCACGGTTTCATTCTCTTCCACAGCTCCCAGCGCCCATTCCAAAGCCGGGTCGTCGTTTACAAGAAAATTCTTTATCAGAAAAGGAGCAAGCCCCTCTGTGATGTTGCCGTAATAAATCTCAGGCCATCCGGGCTTAGATATGGAAACGAGCGGCTCGGCGTAGCAGTGTCCGTGACATCCCACTTCCATCACGCGGGCCTTGATTAAATTCTCTTTTACTGCCGTTTTTATCGCCGCAAGCGTCTCGACAGCTCCCGCAGAACGTCCGCAAGTAGCTGTCCCGACTGTTATCAAGACCTCATCGCCGCCATTAAGCCCGGCGCTCTCGGCCGCGGCTTTCTCTCTCAACTTCTCGAATCTGTCTGATATCTTGTCAGTCATCCTGATTATCGCGCTCCGGGCCGCTGTTTTCAGTGGCGGCCGGTCCGCGCCCGTCTTCAAGTCCGTGTTGAACAAGAAGCCCGTCAACCGACGCGGGCGTCATCTTTCCTTTGGCCTCTCCGTCCACGACTGTCACCGGAGCCATAGCGCAACAGCCGACGCAATCAACCCTATCGAGGCTGTATTCCCTGTCCGGCGTAGTCTCCCCCTCGTTAATTCCCAGCCTTCTTTTCCATGAATCAAGAATAATGTTTCCGCGTTTAACATGACAGGCCGTGCCCATGCACACGCTCACTTGCCTGCGCCCCGGCGGCACAAACCTGAATCTGTTATAGAAGGTCGCTACGCTGTAAACGGTGGTTTCTGAAACGCCCAGCTTGGCCGCGATGATTTTCATTCCCTCCGCAGGCAGCCACCCTACCTCCTGCTGCACGGCGATAAGAGCGGCGATCAGGTTCCCATGCTCCGGGAACGCGGCCATCGTTCTGCCGACAGCCTCAAGCTCTTCAGGCGCGCAATTCCACGCGTTTGTTATTCCGCCCTGTTCTGTCAAACCTTCCCGTTTCCTTCTCGCCGAAGCCGGACGTCTCTGGTATGCAATTATAGAATAGCGCCGCTACTTCATGCGGGCAACGCTAGAAAAAACCGTTTCTCTCAAGTCGCCGTTGTAAATTAGCTCTAACTCTGTCTCTTTATAATACGCAACAAATGCAAATCAACACTCATCAAAAAAACCAAACAGACAATTAAACAAACTTTACGCAAAAACCCTCATGGAAATCATGTTAATCTGGCAAAAATCGGGTTATGGCTATAGAATGGAAAAGTCGAAGAGTCAAAGGAGAGAAATATGGACATTAAAAGAATCATCATTGCCATTATAGCGGTTGCCGTCGCGGGCCTTAATGCGGCAAGTATGAAATGCGTTGCGGAACCTCCCGCCGATCTCATAAAAATGAAACCTTATGTTAGCACGGCCAAGATGGGCATAGCCGTGAAGAACGATGTCGTCATGGCGCGAAACGCGCAGGCGACAGCTCTGGGATTCAGGGATGTGTCTCGCCGCGACATCGGCGGCTGGATGTTCGATCCAAAACAGGGAGCAAAGCCTCTCAAGCCCGGAGAGGAAACGGAAGGATTGGTCCCTGCGCCCCTTCCCCGCTCTTTGGGGGAAGAGCCTTCGGGCGTTTTTTCCACCGTCTTTACTATGCCCTCTGAAATCAACGGCTACCCTATCGGCGACAGCCCGGTTTTTCTCGAATTCGACGGAAAAACCTCGCTGGAAATCTATATCAACGGCAAAAGGATTAAAACTTTCACAAGCGTCGGATCTCTCGATGTCACTGGAAAAATAAAACCCGGAGAAAGCGTGACGCTCGGTGTGAAAATCACTGACATGACGCAAAAGGGGAAATTCAATTACGCGCGAGTCCGCGCGGAGCGCTTGGAAGCTGTCAAACAGCCCGCTGACGAGGTGGCCTCCCTTCTTGATAGCGCGGCGGCTTTGTTCGACCAGTTGCCCTCAAGACATAAACCACTTGTAGACGCCGTCTCCTCAGCGATTAAAGAGATGGAACAGTTGAAAAATGAAAAAGACATAGACGCGGCGGTCGCCGCTTTAGAGCGCGTTAAAAACATTCTAGCTCCGACCAAGGAGCTTCTCGCTCTTTATCCGGTATTCAACGCCGGCCCTTTCCTTCAGAATGTCAAACCGGACGAGATAACCGTGGCGTGGGAAACAAAAGCTCCTGCTCCTTCCGCAGTGTACTATGGCCGAGACGGCCTGACCAACGTTGTCTCAGACCCCTCGCCCACCACTTTTCACAAGGTCGTCATCAAGGGACTGGAAAGAGAGACAGAATACAAGTATCTGGCGGTTTCCAACAAGCTCGCAGCTCCGGAATCCACTTTCAAAACTTCAATCAACCGCGACACGCCTTTCAAGTTCGCCGTCTGGGGCGACAACCAGTCTAATCCCATGATATTCGAGCCGACGGTGGACCTGATGATTAAGGAAAAACCGGACATCATCATAAACGTCGGAGACGAAGTTGGCTGCGGCAGCGATTACTCCCAATGGGCGAGGGAACTGTTCTACCCTCTTCGCAGATTGGCTATAAACACTCCTTATTTCACGGCAATCGGGAACCATGAATACTGCGGATATGATTGCGGCAAACCGGTCGTATGGTTCGAGAAATACATGGCTCTGCCGCCGAACAACGGATATTATTACGCGGTCACTTATGGAAACAGCCGGTTCATAATGCTCAATCAGCAGGCTCAGGCCGGTTGCGCGGGAGTCGTTCCCGGAACGGAGCAGTACGAATGGCTGCTTAAAGAGCTTGAGTCGCCAGAATACAAAACAGCCGACTTCCATTTCATGTTCATGCACAAGCCGCCATACTCTAACTGCTGGGCTGGCGGATACTACGACGGGGAAGCCTCCGCCCGCGTTCATCTGGTTCCTCTCATCGAGAAATACGGGATCGACATAGTGTTCTCCGGACACACGCACGATTACGAGCGCGGCCAGTGGCCCCGGCCCGACGGCCCCTATTACATAATCACCGGAGGCGGGGGCGGCGGCCTTGACGACACTCAATATAAAGAATGGCCGCAGATGCAAACGCATAAATTCGTTCATCATTTCAGCCTAGTTTCAATTGATGGGAAAAAACTCGTTTTTTCCGCCATCGATCAAGGCGGCGACAAGATTGACTCTTTCGAGATTGTAAAATAATTATGGAGAAACGCCGCTGATGCTTAAGACGGTCAATCGCTGATTATGATAGACAGCGATATATCACGAAGAATTGAGATTCTGCGATATCCTCTTATGCTCGCGATTATATTGTTCCATATTCCGGCTGGCCTGATTTTCAACGGCATCGAAGCTTCCCACAATTTCACTAAACTATTCATCGTTTTTTTCTCATGGCTTGTCGGCGGCATGGGCGTCCCGTTCTTTTTCCTTATCTCCGGGTTCCTGCTTTTTAAAGATTACGACTCCACGCTTGAGTCATATAAAGCGAAAGTCTTCAGCAGAGTCAGGACTCTTCTGGTTCCATTTGTCTTGTGGAGCTTAATTGCTCTAGCGCTGAAAACAATTATTCTTTCCGTGCCAATGTTTGCCGGGTTGGACACCGTCACGGACACAACCATCAGAGAATTTCACGGAGTGGCTTTTGTGCTGCGCCGCGCTTTCGATCTTTTCATACTCCCCACAATCGGGCCTTTGTGGTTTATCAGAGACCTGTTCATCATGACTCTGGTTTCTCCGCTTATATGGTTCGCAGCCAAGAAGGCCCCTTTGCCGGGTTTGGCAGTTATGTGCGGAGTATGGTTTTTTAGAATCGACACTAAAACCATGCTGTTGTCCGATCTGCATGAAACGCTTCCTGTGTTTTTCTTCTCCGCATGCGTCTGGGCGAGAAAATGGGACGTCAGAAAACTCGACCGATACGCGGCATTCATCGGCGTCTTTTACGCGCTCGGCGCGGCTTTTACTCTCTGGCATATCAGCAACGGAACAATAATTTATTTTCACTCCGCCTTCCACAAGCTCGCTGTTCTTTTCGGAATACTATTCTTCTGGACATTCTCAGCCACTGCGCGCGGCAATCTCGATTTCATTTTAGCAAAGCTCTCGCAATACAGTTTCTTCGTTTACGCGGTTCACGTTCCTTTCCTAGATTTGCTTCAGAAGTTCTATCTGAAGTTGAATTTTCCGCGAAACGACTCCGAAATAATGTTTTTTTATTCGATCACTTGGGTAGCGACCGCAAGCGCCACAACTTTGATCGCCGTCGCGGCTAAGCGCCTCACTCCGCGCGCATACAACTTGCTGACCGGCTGGCGGAGTTCGGACGAGTAACGCGCTTTTTAATAAAGGGAATCTAAAATATGAAAAACCTCAAGCTGGACGGAAGAGCCGACATAATAAAGTTTGTCAAAGACGAACTCGGCAAACTACCGAAAGGCTCGATTATTCTTGACGCCGCCGCCGGCGACCCTGACTACCAAGTGCGCGTGGACGGCCACCACTACTATACCGTCGACTTGTGCGTGGGAGACATTAACTGGAGATACAATCTCATCGACGTTATCGGAAATTTAGAACAGTTGCCTTTCAGAGACGGTTCTTTCGACGCGGTCATCTGCACCGAAGTTCTGGAACACATGAGAGACCCTCAAATCGTAATGAGCGAGATTTGCAGAGTAACAAAAAAAGGCGGCAAAGTCTTTGTCTCAGCGCCGATGGAGAAATTCGTGCATCAGGCTCCATACGATTTTTTCAGATACACCCCTTACGGATTCGCGCGGCTGTTCGAGGTCGCCGGGTTCTCATCATGGAATATATCGCCCATCGGCGGCTATTTTCGTCTGATGGCCGCTCAGATTGCCTATCTGAAAACTTTCCTGCTTCCTAAATCGGAAAACCTTTTCATCAAAGTCCTCCGTTATCCGATAAAAATCCTGTTCATCGTTTTTATCGAGTTTATCCTCGCGAATATTCTCTATTTCATTGACGGTCTGGACAAAAAAAGGCTCTCCACCATCGGGCATATAGCGATCGCAGTGAAATAATCGTCATTTTGCGCTTTTGTTATTTCTTGAAGACGCGCCGCATGAATCGTCCTTCACTTATGGTTGTTATTAGATGATTTTGCTTATTAACATGTGTGCCATGCACAAAGATTGTTCCTTTGTGCATGATACAATTTAATTCATAGCTGATGGGTAGTTTCATCTAACACATCGTATAGTAGGCGTCATTTGCGCGAAGGCGCGTCAGCGCAACACCTGAAACCTACCCCCGTAAATCCTAAATCCCATGTCGAATAGACGCCCGGACGCGCGCAAGAGGATTGCGCGGAACCAGTCAACCACGACCCGCCTCTTCTTTCTTTCAGACCGCTGTTTGCAAGATAATGCCTATAGTCTTCCGATGTGTATTCCCACAAGTTGCCGGACATATCGTAAGCGCCGTATTCGTTCGAGCAGAGAGGATTTGCGCCGGAAGGCTGAAGCTTCGTCCCTGCCACATTGCAGGCGGACACATCGTAATATTCGCCATAAGGATACAATGTCTTTCGAGGCCCCCGGCATGCGCGGTTCCATTCCGGGCCGGAACATAACCGTTTTCCGGACTCCGCACATTTCTCTTCCGCCTCTTTCGCCGAAAGCGTCTCCATCGGCATCCGCCCCGACTCATTCGGGTACTCATAAACATCCACGCAAAAGGAATCCACAAACACCGCGTCCGCTTTCCCGCCTTCCGGTCTTTTGACAACCACATAACCGGCGGGAATCTCGATTGTTTTTTCCTTGCACCGCCCTGCTCCGATTTTCGCCGCCTCGTCCGCGAGACCTCCGGCGTCCAAAGGGTCGTTCCATGCCGACAGATATTTCATCATTTTCACGACGTCGAAACCGTCCGGCCCGCTTCTCGCCCCGCTTGCTCCGAAGAACGCGGCCTTGTCTTGCTTGAGAAGAATCGACTGTCCGTCAACTTCAGTTATGTCGATTTCGCCTGCCATGCAGTAGAACTCCGACCCGCGCTGCGCGGCGCTGACCTCGGAGCCGCCCTCCCGAATAAACAGTCTTGCCCTGCCTAGCTTTGCCACCGCTGAGAAAGTTTCAGCTTCTAAAGGCTTGGTTTTCCTTTCAGACCATCTCGTTTTTGACACTATATACGCTTCTCCGTTATAGAGAGCGATGCCCCTCGACGGGCTTTTTTTCTCTTCTTCATTCATGCCCGCGCGAGGTCCCAATATCAAAACTTCCGAACTGTCCGCCAGCCTTGCGTCCCCGCCGTCCCTGAAAACTATCATCGCGGCGGACTTTTCGCCGGTTCTCATCCTCTCTCCGGCCTCCAGCGCATCGCCCTCGCCTACAGCCTTCCACTCGGTTTCCTCCGGGGCAAGTTTCCACACCTCGCCAGTCACGGCTGAAACCGTTGCGAACGGTTTGAACCTGCTCCCGACGCATCCCGAACACATCGCCGCCACAAACAACAATAAGCAAACCGCGCAAGCCGCTCTGTGGGATATAAGAGTTATATTTTTCTTTACATGCATTAGCGCAACCATTTTCAGAATCCGCTGTGTCGCCTGTCAAATTATATCAAACAATCCCGCCGCAAACTCTGTTTTATGGAACGAACGCGCATCGCGGTCGCTTCATCCATCCACCCGAATGTCGTCAGCAAGCATCCCTTGAGCGCAAAGACCGCGCAGAGTGGCGTATGCGATTCGACCTTTCAAATCATCAGTTCCATCCGCGAACGCGCGGATATAATTGCGCGTCAGACCGGTCAGTTTCCCCGTCGCAGCGTCGCGTCGGGACTCAAACAACACTTCCGCTCGCCCGCCGACATGACGCTGTCTGAATTCCTCGCTTAAAACCTTTTTAATCTCGGAAAGCTCTTTCGCCCTCCGTTTTTTGCTCTCCTCCGGAACTTGCCCCGGCATCCCGGCGGCGGGAGTTCCCTCTCGCGGCGAATACCTGAATATGTGCAGATGCGACGGCCTTGTCGATTCAAGCAACGCTTTCGTCCGCAGATAATTCTCTTCGCTCTCGCCGGGAAATCACACAATCACATCCGCCCCTATCGCGGCATCAGGAAATATCTCTCTCAACGCCTCCACCGCGCGACGGAATTCATCGGAAGTGTATCCTCTTCGCATCATCCTCAATATCGAGTCGTCCCCGCTCTGCATGGAAACATGGAAATGGCCGCATATCTTATCCCTGCAGTTGCTAAGAGCGGAAAGAAAGTCCGGAGAAATCTCGCCGGGGTCGATGGACCCCAGCCTTATCCTTCGCACACCATCCACGCCATGCAAAGCGGACAGCAAATCCGCGAGCGTTTTATTATCGTCGGAACCCCTTCCGTATCTGCCGATGTGAACGCCTGTTAGCGCTATTTCTTCATATCCGTTCGCCGCCAGCCGGGCAGCCATGCCGACCGCCGCGTCCATAGGCGCGCTGCGCTCTTTCCCTCTGGCGATAGGCACAATGCAATATGAGCAACGCCTGTCGCATCCTTCCTGAATCCTTAGAAACGCCCTGTCGCGCCCTTCCATCCCCTCAATTTCCATGACTCGGAACTCTGTCTGCTTCGAAACATCGCCAACAGCCCTGCGCGGGACGCCGGTTTTGCGCTTGATGAATTCATCGACCAGTTCGGGGATGCGGTCCTTTTCGAGCGTTCCCGAAATAATATCCACGCCGGGAATAATCGATTCAATCTCTTCCGGATTGACTTGGGAGTAACAGCCTGTCGCGACGACGACCGAGCCGGGATTGCCGCTTTTCATGGCGACGGCGCGGCGCAATATCTGGCGACACTGATGATCCGTCGAGCCTGTCACCGAGCATGTGTTCACTATATACACATCAGCCGCGATGTCTTTCGAAAACGGTACGGACTCATACCCCGCGCGCTCGAAAGCGAACCTAATCGCTTCAGTGTCAGCCTGATTCAGTTTGCATCCCAGAGTCACAAGCGCGACGCGTCTCATCCAACCGCCTCCCGGAGATATTTTACACGCGAGGGCGCGGCGGCGCATGCGTTGTCTTGTTTTTATCGGATTTCAGAGTTCTTCTTCCGAGCGGACAAAACGTATCACTTGGTTCATGCGCGTCCGAAGCATCGATTCGAGCGCGACGTTTCTGGCGTTCAAAACCACGAACTCGCCGCCTTCGGCGACCGCTTTCTCGTGAAACCTAAGAAGAGTCCCGATCACGCTGGAGTTGATTACAGGCGATTCCATGAGGTCTATGCATATCGTCCGGTCGCCGGACTCAAAAAGCGTCGCTAACTGCTCGGACAAACGGGAAGAGTCCTCAATCATCGACAGGTCTCCACCCGGACACACCACACAGAATTTGCCTTTTCTGCTTATCTTCACGCCTGACACCCCGTCGGCCTGCTGCCGTCACGACAAATTTTAACACAATCCGCGCGCGCGTGAACCGCTCTTTTTAATATTACCGCATTTCATCGCTATTAAAACATCAAACAATCAAAAGCAATCCTATTTACCGCCATATTTTTATTGGCGTAGGGCGGCATCGCCGAATGCCGCCTTTCCCAAAAATTCAATTTTAATTTGGCGCGATTTTTCTGAATGGATTAAATGCGAGGCGCAAGATGCATTTTTGCGGTAGGGGCGGAGTTTCCCGAGGCTGTTGAAAAAATCACAAACTTCCGGGTGACACCCCCAAACTTGCTTTGGGGGTGTTTGAAAACGCATGTAAACATGCTTGAAAGTTTCGTTTCATACAGGCTCTCACGGACAAGTCTGTTTTCTATGTTTTTTCAACAGCTTCACCCCACCCGAAATACGGACGCCATCGGGCGCAGAAACCGCGCCCCTGCGAAAATATTTGGGCGCCATGCACAAAGCTTTTTCCTTTGTGCATGATACAATTTAATTCATAGCTAATGGGTAGATTCATCTAATCCATAATTTCATTGAACAGCATTGACCGCATTCGGAAAAATGGAAAAATGGGATGCCAGTCTCAGGGGATGTTTTCGACTGTGTCATACATCTTGAATATGCTTCTGAAATTCAACATATCGAATAGTTGAACGATAGCCGGAGCCGCTCCGGCAATAATCATCTCGCCGCCCCGCGACCTCACATATTTCAAGGCCGCCACAAGCGAGCCGAGACTTACGCTGTCTATTATCTGGATGTTGGACATGTCAATCACCACATCGCCGGAACAGTCGCCTATCGAGTCCTTAACAGCGTTCAGGAATCCCCTGTTGTTGTTATGGGTAATCTCGTTGACGAGCGGAGTGATGACCGTCGCGCCACCGCTGAGCCGCGTCTCTACATCCATATTATCTTGTTTCTCGATCATGCGGCTCCTCAAGCGTAAGAGTCGAATCTGGCAAAACGCTGAATGCTGTCCGTGCGCGCCGTCCAAGGCCCTTGCTCGATAAGAGGCCTCCTGTTTTCATCAATCGAATTGAAAGCCTCGGCCATCACTCTGAGCCATGTCGCGCTCTTGTAAAGCCCGCCGGCCATCCATGATATCTGCGCCGCGCTTCCTCCGCCTTCAATCGCTGACATCGGTCTCCTCCTCTTTTTCTCTGAACCACGCCACAGCGCCATCCACGCTGCTGAACACCTTCATCACCTTGTTCAGATGCAACGCCGCGAACAAATCGCTGATTTTAGGGTCTTTTATCACCACAACCATGTCGCCGCCCAAACGGCGCGCGAAAAGCAACAGCGGCGCGAGCATCCCGAGCGCCAAGCTGTCCATAAACTTCACTCTCGATAAGTCCAAGCAGATGTTGCAGTTGTAATCGCTGAACGAGCTTCTGACCTTGGAGAAAGTTTCCTCGTAATTCGTGAACTGTATGACCTCCACCAGAACAGTGACGACCCGTGTTTCCTCTACATCCTTTACTAGGGTGTATATCATTGTCTGGCCTCTCCCGAAAACCGCGCAAAAACATTAAATACCGCCTGTATTACATTATAACGACAGATTTCAAAATAACTTAACAACTGGAACGAGACGAGCGGACAATCCGGGGGCATTACAACCGCGCTCAAATTTGCTTCTGCGGCGCAAAATAATGTTCAATCGCATATCTGAATGAGTTCATAAAAAAATCAATCGCCTTTCTACTCGCTTCCGCCTTGGGACATACCACCTCAAAAGAGTGGTAACATCCTTTAAATATTTCAAAATCAACCGGGACACCGGCTTTCCTCAAATTTTCGACATACTGAATTGTTTCATCCCTGAAAGGCTCAATATCGCCCACAAAAGTTATCGCCGGCGGAAGATTGCTGTAATCCGTAGCTCTCGCGGGACTGGCATAAACCGGCGCATCTTTCTCATACAATTCAGCAAGATATAATTTCCACGCGGTCCTGTTCAAACGGGAATTCCAAACGGGAGCAT
>Ga0351886_10098_pt1 | contig 45252 bp, 49 predicted proteins | sample TotcelFGM3001L14_FD_206761 | JGI IMG/M metagenome (GOLD analysis project Ga0351886, IMG submission 206761) | Enriched cells from coal bed in the Powder River Basin, Montana, United States - Total cells FGM rep3 HSBNCT.FGM.300.1.L14 ... | reverse complement strand
ACCGGCTTAAGTTGATTGTTTTCGATCACCAGGCTGTGAATGGGATAATCCTCGCACAGCGGACATCGATAGACCCTTCCATTCGGAAAAATGAAATAATTTTCCGCTACGTTTCCGGCACATTCAAACCGGTCATCGGATTCCAGATAGACTTTGGGATAAATGGCGGTCATGCCCAGGTCAGCGGCGTGCCGTGCGGTTTTTGGTATGATGCCAAGCCAGTCATCGGGTGACACCTGAAGGCAGGTGTCACTGGCGGCGGATGGTGACGCTGCTGAGCGTCCCCGAAGGCCGATTATCTGAATGAAGAAGCGGTCAACACCCAGATGGTGAAGCAGATCGGGCATTTTATCGATTTCATGGATGTTGGCGTGACTGACCGTATAAATGACGCTGGTTCCAAATCCTTTTTTGACCGATTCCCGGATTCCCGCCAGAATGACGGGATACGATCCGTTTCCCCTCAATCGGTCATTGGTTTCTTGTGTGGCGCCATCCAGACTGAAACTGAATGCATCCACCTCATCGGGTGTCACGCGGTTTAAAATATCATGAAAGAGATACCCGTTGGTGTCAACCGTGATGGATTTGTACCCGGTTTTTCGGGCATGGCGGATGGCATGGGAGAGATGGGGGTGCAGCGTGGGTTCGCCACCCAGAAAAATGATATTGGCATTCTGTCCCCGACTGCTGAAAATATCCATCCATGCCATGATGGTCGATATATCCAAGGTGTCGCGGCCATGCTGATCCGGATTGATGTAGCAGTGCCGGCATTGCAGGTTGCATGCGGTCAGGATGTGAAAAAAGACATTGACGCTGTTTTTTGAAAATTCGACGGTTCGGATTCGTCTGTTATGATGTTGGGCCATCAGATTTCTAAATCGCTTTCCAGTCTGTTAATTTTCGGATAACGGTTTGGCAAGGCAACCGGGAAAAGCATAATATCACCGATCATTTTGGATATTACAAGTTATTAAATTAAGAGAGCCCCAGAATCCCAATTTTCCGTCCCGGAAGAAATTATCCAGAAACAGAAAATTTTATCAGGCCTGACCCGGAATCTTCAAAAAAGGTATAAGACCCTGCGGTATAATCTGTCGGCTGCCAGGGTCCAGGTATATGCAATGGCGGCGCAGAACATCACAGCCGTGAATCCGGCTTCAACCGCGATGATCGTCGCCAGGGCAGTGCTGATAACCGAGAAGCAGCCATTGATGCCCCAGGCCCAAGGAATTTCACCCTGGCTTTTTTCCCGGAGCATGGCGATGCCGGCGGGAAAGGGGATTCCCATCAGAAAGGCCGCCGGAAAAATAATGAGCAAGGAGAACAGAAACTTGTTTAACGGTGAAAAACCGATCGTTTTCAGGAGCAGGGGCGTTAAAAAAACGCTGTCAACCAGCAGCAGCAGGATGATTCCCGCCAGGACAACGGACGATTTTATTCTGGAGGATGTTAATCTCGCGGACGCATAGCTGCCCATACCGGAGGCCATGAGCATGGCGCTAATCACGGTAGCGACCGCATGCAGCGTGTTTCCGAAATACAGTCCAAAACGCTGGATCATGGCCATTTCAACAAAGATATAACCGATGCCGATTCCGCTGAAATAGAAGAAAATCCGGGTCCTGCCATGAGATGGCCCGGTTTTGTGAAACAGCGGAATGATCATCAGCACGACCGCAGCCAGCGACGTCTGAAACAGGGTTAAAAACACCACAAGATAGCCGATTTCAAAAAATGGCACCGTCTGCTGTCCGAAATGGTCAACGAGATTCGGGAGGCTTTTCCAACGGAGAAATTGGGCGAAATAGGGACGGTCGTCCGTGGACGGATCAATGTTGAAATCATAGGCGGCGATGAATTCAGCCCGGTTGGGCGAGAGCAGTTGGTCGAGTGCGTTGAAAAAAAGATCATCCAGCAAGACATTGAAAAAAGCGCGTTCCAATGACTGGATGTCGGGCAGAAGTGCCGGATCAAAGCTCAGTTTCCTGCAGAATTCGCGGATGTTTTGAATTTCTTCAGGGGTGAAGGGCGTTTTTTTGACCATGAATGTGATCGTTCCCCAGCTTCGCACAGCCGCAATCACATTTCCGGGATTGTCGATGCCGCGCTCAGCCAGACTTTCGACAATGGTGGACAGAATTTTCAAGGTATGACGCGGCGGATAGTCCATCCAGCAGATGATGCTCAAAACGCCTTTCGGGGTCAGTTTCCGTAAGACATCGCCAAAGGCCTCTTTCGTGAAGAGATAGTGCTCCTGAATCGCGTTGAGCCCGGATGTGCCTCCAAATGTGTCGATGGTCGGCAGGACAATCAGGTCGTAGAACAAAGGATCTGTCAGCAGCCACGTCCGGGAGTCGGTATTTTTCACGGTCAATGCCGGATGTTTCAGGAGGTTGTCCACCTCTCCCGAGAGTTCTGTCTCAAGCAGTGCCAGTAGGACCGGATTCGGCTCAACGGCGGTAATCCGGTCCACTCCCCGGTGGATGGCCTGGACGACATGCGGTCCCGTTGACATGTTCAGCACAAGCGCTGACCTGCGCCCCTCCAGCGCGTAGGGAAGGGAGGCGGTGGAAAAGTCCATTACTGATGTGGCGTTTTCCGGCTGTCGTGCCATCAGCGGGCCAACCCAGTCGCCATTGTTGAAGACCGCCCTGCGTACGGGAACGGTTTCCGGATAAGTCAGACTGAGCCCCGGTGCATAGCGCAGCGCCGGTGAAGAAAAAACCTGCAGGAAACCATAGGGACTGTTTTTTTCCAGCAGCATTTCTGCATCGGGGAGCTGCATGGCCCGACTCAGGCTCTTGAATTCAGACGGGACCAATGTCGGCGGTCGCAGAATTGCCGCCGATATGCAGGTCAGGGAGAGCGTTGCCGTGATCATGATCCAGGCGCCGGGTTTTCTGGAAACGGCCATGAGACCCGATATAAAGGGAATGATTGCCAGAATCGCCGGAATCTTGCCGGGTGGAAATATCCACATCAGGCCCAGTGCGATCAGTCCACCCGCGGCGGAGCCGGTCATATTCCAGCAATACAGTATGCCGATGCAATGGCTGTATTGTGTAAAAGCCAGTCCGATAGCCAGGGCTGCCAGGCAGAAGGGAACAAAGAAGAGGCCATAGGTCATCATCAGCCGGCCTGCATGCAGATCGCCTGCGAACAGCAGATAAGAGTCAAAGCGGATGGCGGGATGTTGCGAAAGACCGATCCCGGCTGCCATGGCTGCGCCACAAAGAAACATCAGGATTGGAAATGCCTGATCAAAACGGTTTGTCAGGGCTTTTTTCAACAGGGACAGACAGGTTCCCGCGGCACCGAATCCCAAGAGAGCAACGGAAATGACCATATAGGCGAAGTGATGCCATTGGGTGATGGCGAGAATTTGCATTAGCGCCAGTTGGTAAGCGATCACGGCCGCCGAAAGCAGTCCAATTGCCATAACCGCTCCGGACGGAATCACGGGCTTCTCCGAAAAGGGACGAAGCGCACGGGCACAAGGCTGGTCGTTTTGACACTTCCCTTTTCTTTTTCCACCAGCATGAGCGTTTGCACCAGAAAAGGGGAGCCGACGGGGATCACCATGCGGCCGCCGTCCTTCAATTGCTTGATGAGCGGCGGTGGGATATATTCCGCGGCGGCGGTCACGACAATGGCGTCAAAAGGCGCCTGGTCAGGCCAGCCGTCGTGCCCGTCAGCCACACGCATCTGGATGTTCTGGTATCCCAGCTTCTGCAGACGATCACGGGTGGCATTGCCCAATTCCGGTATAATCTCAATCGTATATACCTGCTTGACGATTTCCGCCAGCACGGCTGCCTGGTATCCGGAGCCTGCGCCGATCTCCAGAACGCGATCCGCTGCTTTCGGGCGAACCAGCTCCGTCATGTAGGCGACGATATACGGCTGAGAGATGGTCTGCCCGTAACCGATGGGCAGTGGCTGGTCATGATATGCACTGTCGATCAAGGAAGGGGCTACAAAACGCTATGAATCAGCCACTGCTGCAACATCCCCATCCAAAAACCGCCGTTTTCCTGCTCTCCGGATTTCTGGGATCGGGCAAAACCACCTTATTGAAACGCATCCTGTCCTGGGAAACCGACCTGTCTGATACCGTCATTCTGGTGAACGAATTTGGGGATGTGGGTATCGATGGCGATATGCTCAAGAATGCCGGCTCCGATGTCGTCGAACTGAACAGCGGCTGTATCTGTTGTACATTAAGCAATGATTTCAAACAGTCTTTGACAAACATTTTGGAGCAATACCATCCCGGGCGTATTTTTATTGAGTCCTCCGGGGTCGCGGACCCAACCGCCATCGTGCCTGTGTTACAGGAATCACCACTGGCAGAAGCCCTGAAGCTGGAAAAAATTGTGACCGTACTGGATGCCGATTATTGGGAAGCCCGTGAAAATTTTGGCAAACTGTTTTACAATCAGCTTGAAATCGCCCATCTGATTCTGCTGAACAAGGTCGATCTTCTTGATACAGCAAAAATTCCGGTCTATTTAAAAGAACTTCATGAACTCATGCCGCATTGTCAGGTCGTTCCCACCATTCGTTGCGGCATTGATCCGGAAATTTTCCGGACACGGCCAATTTCCAGCGGTATCGTACTGAAACCCATGAATTTCTTTCATGAAGTTGCCATGAATGAGAGCGGACAATATGATGTCAGCCATACGCATCCATCACACGGGACATCCGTATCATCCCACCACTTTGTTACATTTTCTTTTGAACATACCGGAATAATGGATGAAATCTGCTTCAATCAGTTCGTTGACTCACTGCCGCTGGATGTATTTCGAATGAAAGGCTCCGTACAATTTTCCAATCGGACTGAACTGATCAATTTTGTGGGTGGTAAAGGCGAATGGTCCAAATGGGACGGAGAGCCAAACACACGCATGGCCTTTATCGGCTGGAATGTGGATCCGCAAGAGATACTCGACAAATTGAACCGGTGCATCATTCAATGAACGCGCATGAGTGATTCGGATTGAATGAAAGGTCTGGGCGGAATGATCCGGATTGAAAATCTGACCAAACGCTATAAAACCACCGAAGCCCTGAAGGGTGTCAATCTGCATGTACCATCCGGAGAACTGTTTGCCTATCTGGGTCCCAATGGATCGGGTAAAACAACCACGATCAATATTCTGACCGGACTTTCCAGCCCATCCTCCGGCGATGCGTTTCTGAATGGATTTCATATTGAAAAACAGACACTTCAGTCCAAACGGCAGTGCGGCCTGGTTCCTCAGACCATCAACCTGGATCATGAACTGACCGTGGCTGAAAATCTGGATATTCATGGCAAGCTGTTTGATATGTCCCGAAAGGACCGGATTGCCCGGATTGATGAATTACTGGACTATATCGAACTCAGTGACCGTAAGGCCAGCCTGATCAAGCATCTTTCCGGCGGTCTGAAGCGCCGGGTGATGATCGCCCGGGCACTGATGCATGCGCCCAGAATCCTGTTTCTGGATGAGCCAACGGTCGGGCTTGATCCGGCCATCCGGCGCCGGATTTGGGCTTTGATCAAACGCATTCAGCAACAGGGGGCAACCATATTTCTTACAACCCATTATATCGAGGAAGCCGAATTTCTGGCAGACCGGGTGGCCTTTCTGGATCAGGGACGAATCGCGGCCATTGACACGCCGCAGAAATTGATGGCCCAACTCGGAACCTGGGCACTGGATCAACTGGTTGCAGAAAACATGGAGACCTTTTATTTTGACACACGGGACGCGGCAAACCGCCATATTGAAAACCAGCAGGGCAGTTTTTCCATTCGCAGAATCAATCTGGAGGATGTATTCATTTCTGTGACCGGAAAAAAGGTTCACCCATGAAGTGTGTTCTGGCCATATATCTGCGGGAAATGCTGATCCTGAGGAAAAAACTTTTCAAACAGATCGCATCCATGTCAGTAAGCCCCCTGCTTTACCTGATCGCATTTGGTTTTGGAATGGGGCATGACGTTCGGATCAATGACCGAACCTATGTGGAATTCCTGATTCCGGGCCTGATTGCCATGAGCAGCATGATTCAGGCGTTTGCCATTGCCAGCGAGATCAATATCGCCCGGTTTTACTGGCGCATTTTTGAGGAATTTCAGGCTGCGCCCATGCGGAACATTTCGTATGTAACCGGCGAGGTCATGGCCGGAATCACCCGTGCACTGATTTCTTCCTGCGTGATCATTGTGATTGCCTGGCTGTTTGGCGTGGTCCTGTCCTATAACCTGTTTTTCTGGCTGGCCGTCACACTGAATGCCTTTGTTTTTGCATCTCTTGCCGTGTGCCTGGCCATGCTGGTCAAATCCCATGCAGATCAGGCGCTTCTGACCAACTTTTTCATAACCCCCATGGCGTTTCTGGGCGGTACCTTTTTTCCACTGGACCGCATGCCGGATTGGGCCCAGACCATTCTTCAGATTCTTCCGCTCACGCACGCGGCCCGGGCGATTCGGGCTTCGGCTTTCGGAAATGTGCCGTCCCTGTTTTCCTGCCTGCTCCTGGCTTTAATCGGGGGAATGCTGTTTATTCTGGCATTTTATTGTGTCAATCAGGCAAAGACGTAATATCGCTGAAGGCTGAGCGATAGACTTTCAAGATAAAGATTTTCGGTATCGGGGTCGGAATCGGTATCGGTATCGAAACTTTCTTGCTCCTTCAATCCCGATTCCGATATCGACCCCGACACCGGTAAAAACCCAAAAAAAATCTTTTCGCGATAAGTCGGCTATCTGGTTATATATCAAAGTACAGCAAAAATTCATGCGGATGGGGTCGCAGTTTGACCGGGTCCACTTCATTCTTTTTCTTGTACTCGATCCAGGTATCAATGACATCCTGGGTAAACACATCCCCTTTCATCAGAAACGCATGGTCATTTTTCAGGGCATCCAGTGCCTCTTCCAGCGAACCCGGTGCGGAAGGTACCTCAGCCAGTTCTTCGGGCGGCAGATCATAAATGTTTTTATCCAGCGGATCACCCGGATCCATTTTATTTTCAATGCCGTCCAGAACCGCCATCAGAATGGCGGAAAAAGCCAGATACCCATTGCAGGAGGGATCCGGTGTCCGGAATTCGATCCGTTTTGCTTTTGGAGACGAGCTGTACATGGGAATTCGAATGGCGGCACTCCGATTCCGGCTGGAATAGGCCAGATTGACCGGCGCCTCATAACCCGGGACCAGCCGCTTATAACTATTGGTGGTGGGGTTGGTGAATGCACAGAGCGACTTGCAGTGTTTCAGGATTCCACCAATGGCCCACAGGGCCATTTGAGAAACGCCGGCATACTGATCGCCTGCAAACAGAGGCGTGCCGTCTTTCCAGATACTGATATGGGTGTGCATGCCGGTTCCGTTGTCGCCATACAGCGGTTTGGGCATAAAGGTGACCGTATGGCCGTTGCGGTAGGCCACATTTTTCAATACATATTTGAACCATACCAACTGGTCAGCCATCTCGACCAGGGGTTTGAAACGCATGTCAATTTCAGCCTGCCCGGCCTGAGCCACCTCATGATGCTGGGCTTCAATCCGGATGCCCAGACTTTCGAGCGTCAACAGCATCTCGGTTCGAAGATCCTGAAATTTGTCCATTGGCGGAACCGGAAAATATCCTTCCTTGAGTCTGGGTTTGTATCCCAGATTCGGTCCCTCATCCCGGCCCGTGTTCCAGGTGCCTTCAATCGAATCGATTTCATAGAACGCCCGATTCTGTGAGGACTCAAACCGGATATCATCAAAAATAAAGAACTCGGCTTCGGGCCCGATGAACGCCGTGTCGCCGATGCCGGTGGTTTTGAGATAATTTTCCGCCTTCCGGGCGATAAACCGGGGATCCCGGCTGTAGGGTTCCAAGGTCACCGGGTCCACAATGTTGGCAATCAGAACCAGCGTTGGCTCTTTAAAAAACGGATCCATTTTTGCGGTTGTCGAATCCGGCATGATCAGCATGTCGCTGGCATTGATGGGCTGCCATCCCCGGATACTGGAACCGTCAAATCCAAACCCCTCTTCAAAACTGGATTCATCCAGTTCACCGATGGGTACGGTAAAATGCTGCCAGACTCCTGGAAAATCCATGAATCGAAGATCCACCACCTTTGCACCATTCTCTTTTGCCATTGCCAATACATCAACTGGTTTCATTTGTTTTTCCTTTCACTGGGATAAAAGTTGTAATCTGGAAATCAGATCAAATTTCAAATCTCAAATTTGAAAACTATATCGCGTCCTTTCCTCTTTCTCCGGTTCGAACCCGAACGGCCTGTTCAACAGGCATCACAAATATTTTTCCATCCCCAAGCTTCCCGGTATTGGCGGCGCTTCGAATTTTTTCAATCACCTTGTCAACCATTCCCGCTTCCACAACGATCTCGATTTTAATCTTGGGAATAAAATCAACGATATATTCGGCGCCCCGATAGATTTCCTTGTGACCTTTCTGTCGACCGTACCCTTTAACCTCAGAAACCGTCATCCCCTGAATGCCGATGTCATTCAGGGCCTCCTTGACATCATCCAGCTTGAATGGCTTGATGATCGCCTCAATTTTTTTCATCTGTTTCCTCCTGTTTTCCGTTTCCTCTCAGAACGTTCATCAGCGCATGCCTGACGGATGCAACCTGGTCCGGAGAATCAATTTTCTGACCGTCAAAATCCCGTACATAAAACACATCCACAATCTGATCGACCTTTGTGGCGATTTTGGCTACCCATATATCCAGTCCACATCGAAAAATGGCGTCTGTGATATGATACAGCAGACCGGGTGAATTCTGGGAAAACACCTCGATAATCGTAAAAAAACTGGAGGCGGCGTTATCCACCTCCACCCGGTGGGGCCTCTGATCCTGCTGATGCCTATCCGGAAAACCGGCCTCCTGCCGATGCCTGAGCGCAACGGCCAGATCCAGACTCCCGGAGAGCGCATCCATCAGATTTTTGTGTGCCCGATCCCATCGTTCCTGCTCAAACAGCAAATCCGGCGGTGGTGTCACATTAAAAATATCCAGGGCGGTGTTGTTGCGCCAGGTGAATATCTGTGCATCCAGAATGTCCATGCCGTTCAGGGTGAACACGCCGGCGATTTTTGAGAACAAACCGGGCCGATCCCTGGCGCAGATGGTCACGATCCGGGTATGGGTGTTCTCCGATCCCTCGATCTTCCAGGCAAACCCCGAGTCACCTTTTTCCTGAAACAGATGAATATGCTTCAGCACATCCGATGCAGATGCATACACCAGGTATCGGGGGGACATCACCTCATATAGCGATTTGATCTCCTGAACGGCCGACGCTGAGCCGGCTGAAAGCAGAATGAGGGACTTCTTCTTTTCCATATCCCGAATCACCTGTTGACTGGCCAGATCCCCATGTTCCAGGATGTTGAGCACTTTGAGAAAAAAATCCCGTAACAGCGCCGAAGTCCATTCGTTCCAGGCCTTGGGGCCGGTGGATACGGAATCCGCCACGGTCAACAGATACAGCATTTTCAAATGGGCAACGTCTTTAATTTTTCTGGCACAGCCTATGGATGTTTCCTCATCGTTGATATCCCGCCGGGTCGCGGTTTTGATGAGCAGCAGGTGCTCCTCGATCAAAAAAACAACGGTCTCGATATCCCGCTTCTTATAGCCGTAACGGGCCAGGATATCCCTGGCCATGACAGCCCCGACATGCGAGTGGGAGCCGGTCTGTTCGCCCTTGCCAACGTCGTGAAGCAAACCTGCCCATAACAGCCATTTTCGCATGGGAAATATGTCTTTATACAATTCGCCGCACAGGGTGCATTCGGCACTGTCTTCGCTGGTTCCAAATTTCTTGATGGTGGTAACAACCCGAAGGGAATGCGTGTCAACCGGATACAGATGGTATTCGTCATATTGAATGCGGTTGGTGATTTTTTTGTATTCGGGTATGAATATGGGCAAAAAACCGGCAAGCAGCATTTCGTCCAGGGCATGAAATCGGGGAGATGACGCTGTCAGCACCTTTTCAAAAGACCGGACTGTCTGCGACGCTGCGATAAAATCCTCATCCGCCAGATGCTGAAATTCCCGAATCAACCGTCTGGCTTCTCCGCTCAGGGGAAGATTGAACCGGGCGCTTTGCTCAAAAATCTGCATCAGGAGAAACGGGTTATGGAAAATCGCCTCACCGGAAACAAAATTGACCGCACCGCGCTGGATTTCGATGCCCGCTATTCTGGTTTTTACACCCCCCTTCATCTGTCTGGCTGATTTTTTTTCATGCGACAAATCATACAGAAAAATCCGAAGCTGCTGTTTGACAAACTCCATCTCGGCATGAATCCGGCTCAGCATCCGTTCCACCGGGTGTAGAACATCAGATCGAATGAATTCAAGACGCCTGGCCAGTCTGGGCTGATACTCAAAATGAAGTTGATCGCATTTTCGGTTGGCCATGTGATGCAGATTGTTGCGAATGATCCAGATAAACGACAACGCCTGATTCAACTGCTGAAATTCATCATGGGACAGATATCCATAATACTCCAGATCCCTGAACTCCCGGATATCGGAACGGATCTGTGCGATCCAGCGGATGGTGTGATAGTCCCGCAGCCCGCCCTGCCCTTCCTTGAGGTTTGGTTCCAGCAGATAGGCGGAATCCCCATACCGGCGGTGCCGGTTTTCACTGGCCTCGATCAGTATAGAAACCAGTTCAGCGGATTTGGGAAGGATCACATCCTGCCGCAACAGCGTCATAAACGAAGTGAAAAGCGGTGTCATGCCGCAGATCAGCCTGCCATCCAGAAGCGAGGTCAGGACCTCGATATCGGTGGCTGCAATATCCAGACATTCCGAAATGGACCGTGTGGCATGCCCCACGGAAATACCGATATCCCACAATGGATACACAATTTCCTGAATGAGGGATTCCACGGCTTCCGGCACCTGTTTGTCGAAAAGAAACAGCAGATCGATATCCGAATGAACGCACTGCTCCCGTCTGCCGTATCCGCCCAGTGCAATCATGGCGTATGGATTTTTTTCAGTCATCAGCAGTGGCCCGACCAGGCTGGATTCATAACATTGACAAAAATATTCATCCAGGATCAGGGTATGGGCATTCAGAAAATCCGGTGTGTTTTCACGGATGGCCGCGGATATCAGACGATCGCGTTTTTTCTTCAATATGGCAGATGGATATTCAGGCATATAGTAGCTTTATTGTGAAAATGAAAAAACAGAATTCAGAAGTCAGGATTCAGGATTCAGGATTCAGTAGAAAAACGGTAAATGTCATTTTCATATCCGGGAGTAAAGCCATCCATGATTCATGAGTGTTGCCTTGAAATTAGTGGTCAGTTTTCAGTTATTCATGCACGTTTACGTTGGAAATTGTCACGTGTCGCTCGTAAACAGTTAGCACTTCATAAAGCAATTCATGTGCCAGTCATAAAAACAATATTATCATATTGTTTTTATACATCATATTTTTTGCCAATACTTTTTGGTTTTTTCTCTTTCTACACAATTGTCATGGTTCGATTCGATTGCATTACATTTATGTAATTATAGACTTATAGAAAATTCATTTAGATAGCCTGAATTCAATACGTGTCAGAGCAGGTTGCGTCGAATAAAGTGGGAAATCATGGCATGTACCGGCCGAGCCGCTTCTCCCAGAACAATGCTATGCCGGGTTGAATTGACCATGATATAAATTTTCTGGTTCGCGCCAATGGTACAAAACGCCTGGCGGGAGCCTTTTTCATCAACGACCGGATCTTCGCTTCCCTGAATGATCAACGTCGGTATGGCGATATCTTTCAGACGGGGTTCAAGGGATTTGATAAGCCGATCCAGCTCGATAAAACCGGATATGGGATTACGGCGATAGTTAATATGAGGATTTTCCGGATGATTTTCGATAAACTCTTTCTGAACCTCGGTCAGATGAAACCGGGTGGTTATCTGATTCCACTTACCAATGGCCGGTGCCAGCCTGGCAGTTTGACTTTTCAGCTTGATCGGCGGGGAGATGGCAATAACCGCCTGAATCTGTGGCGCCGGAGTTCGGACGGCCAAATCCAATGCCAGTGCAGCGCCGGTTGAAAACCCACAGACAATTACGTTATGGCAGGCATGCCGGATCAGATCATACCCGGTATCGACAGATGCGCGCCAGTCCTCAACCGTTCGAATCGCCAGATCTTCAGGCGATGTGCCGTGCCCCTTGATCCGGGGGATATAAACCCACCATCCCTGTTGGTTCAGGTGCCGGGCCAGCTCCACCATTTCCGCGGGTGCTGCCATGTAACCATGCAGCAGAATCACACCGGCCCGGCTTCGCCAGTTTTTCATCAAAACAGGCATTCCGACAGCCGTCTCGTGGGATTCGCCCGCGATACCAAATTGTCGATAATCCGATTCATATTCGGCACAGGCTTCGTGATATCGCCTGAATGCCTGTTGGCGCCTGCTTATAAATGCGGGTATCCATAATCGATTAGGGTTGTCTGGCATGTTCAGGGATTTTTCCTTGGCTATGGACTTTCAGGACAGAGGTCGGACGTATTCAACTTCACATATTGACACCGGTATCGATTCCCTTTACATTAACACATCATCACGTTGATGAGAATGCGATTTTTTGGAGGATGACCCGTGTATTCCAAAATTCTTGTACTCCGTTTTCCCCAGACAGAAGTTCAGCGTCCCCTGGTCTGCCATTTGGCCAAGGACTATGATTTGACATTCAATATTCTTAACGCCCAGATACTGCCGCGCAAAGAAGGTATCATGGTGCTGGAGCTGAGCGGCGCCCGAAAAAATTTCAAGGAAGGCATCAAATATCTGAAAGATCAGGGGGTTCAGGTTCAGAATGCATCCCAGGATATTCGGCGGGATACCAATCGATGCACGCACTGCGGCGCCTGCACAGCAGTTTGCCCCACGGGTGCACTGTATATCGAACGTCCGGAGATGACCGTCAACTTCGATCAATCCAAATGCTCGGTATGCGAGCTGTGTATTCCCGCATGCCCGGTTCGGGTCATGACTGCCCGACCCACCAATAAGCTCTTTTTTGAATGAGCCGGAGTGTCGCCGTTGCGCTCAGTGGCGGCGTGGATTCTTTGGTTTCCGCATGTCTTCTGAAACAGGAATATGACCGGGTGGTGGGGATTCATTTCACCACTGGATTTGAACAAAACGGAAATTCCGACAGTTTTGACAAAAATACGTCGGATTCAGATTTGACCCGGGCTCTCATCAGCCATCTCAACCAGCAACTGGATATCGACATTGTTCATATCGACTGCCGGAATGAATTCAGACATCGGGTGGTTGACTATTTTATCCAAACCTACCAGGCTGGTCAAACCCCCAACCCCTGCCTGATATGCAACCCCCTGATCAAATTTGGTGTGATTCTGGATGCGGCCCAAAAATTGGGGGTTGAACGGCTGGCGACCGGTCATTATGCCCGGATTCAGGTGGATTCAAAGGGGCAATATCACCTTCTGACCGGCGTGGACAGTAACAAAGACCAATCCTATTTTCTGGGCCGGATGAACCAGCAACAGCTACAATCCGCCATTTTTCCGCTGGGGGATCTGACAAAATTCCGTGTGCAGGAAATAGCCAGGGCAAACGGCCTGATTCCCTTTACCGGAAATGAAAGTCAGGATGTCTGTTTTATCAAGGGGATGGATTATGGCGAATTCATCACCCGGCAAAGCGGCATTGAGCCAAAGCCCGGTCTGATCGCGGATATGCAGGGAAAAATTCTGGGTGAACATTCCGGATTGCACCAATTTACCATTGGCCAGCGTCGGGGAATCAATGTTCCGGCAGCAAAACCCTATTATGTGTTACGGCTGGATATGTCGACAAACCGGCTGATTGTGGGATGGAAAGAAGATTTGTATGCGTCGGAATGCCGGGTGACTCAGGTCAACTGGATCGAGGCCATTCCATCAGGCCCGATTGAAATTTCCGTCAAACTGCGCTACCGTCATCAGGCTGTGCCGGCCCGCTTGATTCCGGAAAACGGGCATACCGTGCGGATTCAATTTGAAAAACCGCAATCTGCCGTCACGCCGGGTCAGGGCGCGGTGTTTTACAAGGGAGAAATGGTATTGGGCGGGGGGTTTATCTCTGTCAATCAGGCGTCATGAATGACCTTAAATCCAGCCAGTTGCAGTGCTTTCTCGATCCCATCGGTTTTTTCCGACTTGATTCGAAATGAATAGATCTTGGCGCAGGATGGGGTGGCGTTCATGCCAATCTGAACGATATCGCCACCATTTTCATTGATGATCTGAATCACCTTGTTAAATGCTTCCGGTTCGCATCCGATTGCCACCTCGATTCGGGATCCGGAAGTCAGAATTCCCATCATATCGATAAACGCGCGCAGCATGTCGGATTCCGTGATAATACCAACCACCCGGCCGGCTTCGACCACTGGCATGCCGCCGATTTTGTGTTCGTAAATCAATCGGGCCGCACTTTCGATATCGTCATTCGGACTGACCGTAATGGGGTCGGCAATCATGATATCCGTCAAAAAAAGACCGCTGACCATGGCTGGAATCAACGCCTGCTTGAGATCCGCCAGCGTCACAAACCCTTTCAGAATCTTGCCTTTCCCCACGACCGGCAAATGCCGAATGCCTCTGGTTTTCATCAATTTGATGGCGTCTTCGATAGAGGTCTTTTTCGTGATCGTAATGGGATCGGGTATCATCAGGGACTTGATTTTCATGGCGAATGCTCCTGGTTCAGATGACAGATAACGGATGACTGCAATACGCAACCCTCACGTATCACATCTCACCATTCAGAACAACTCAATTTCCCGGTCTGTACAGACAAAGTGGTTCTTCCGCCATATAGTCGCCCGTCGCCTCATAGGCTCTGGCCCGACATCCACCGCAGACTTTACGGTATTCACACGCCCCGCATTTGCCTTTCAGGTTGTCATAATTTCTGAGATTCAGAAATATCGGTGAATGATTCCATATTTCGGAGAAGGATTGCTTCGTCACGTCACCGCAGTTGAGATCCAGAAATCCGCAGGGCTGTACCACACCCCGGTGTGAGATAAAACAGAATCCGGTGCCCCCCAGGCATCCGCGCGTCACCGCATCCAGCCCGTGGGTTTGAAAACTGACGGTTTGACCATCTGCTTTGGCCCGTTGGCGCAGAATCCGGTAATAATGCGGCGCACAGGTGGCCTTGAGCATCAAGGGGGTCTTGCCCCGCTGGTCATAAAACCAGTTCAGCGTGGTTTCATATTCTTCGGCGCTGATGGCCTGATCCGCGATATATTTGCCGCGACCAGTGGGAACCAGCAGAAAAATGTGATGGGCCACGGCCCCGAGTGAGACCGCCAGGTCCTGAATTTTAGGGATCTGATCCAGATTGCTCTGGGTGATCGTGGTGTTGATCTGGAACTCGATTCCAGCGGCTTTGGCATGACCGATACCCCGCAGCGCGGCCTCAAACGCACCGTCAACGCCCCGAAATGCGTCATGGAATTCGGCCGTGGCCCCGTCCAGGCTGATACTGATCCGCTGAATACCTGACGCTGCCAGTTGTATGGCACGGGTTTCGGTGATCAGGGTTCCATTGGGGGCCATGACCATTTTCAGGCCTTTGGATGTTCCATATTTGGCCACTTCAAAGATATCGGGCCGCAACATGGGTTCGCCGCCGGTCAAGATGACGATGCAGGACCCGACTTCGGCAATCTGATCCAGCAGCCGAAAGCAGGCAGTGGTATCCAGTTCTCCGTCATAAGGCCCGCGGGTGGCGGCGGCCCGGCAATGAATGCAGGACAGGTTGCAGTTGCGGGTGATTTCCCATGCCACCAACCGAAGGGAAGAATGTCCGGATGGATTGGGTGAATGGGATGGACTGGCCATTGATGAATGGGGATGGGTCATATGGATTTCCGGATTTCCTTTGCGGCGTCCATGGCAAAATAGGTCAGAATCAAGTCGGCGCCGGCCCGTTTGATGGCGGTCAGGGATTCCATCATCACGCGCGGACCGTCCAGCCAGCCCAGTTGTTCCGCAGCCTTGATCATGCTGTATTCGCCGCTGACATTATAGGCCGCAACAGGCAGATCGATCTCCTGCCTCACCCGATATATGACATCGAGGTAAGCCAGAGCCGGTTTGACCATGATGATATCCGCACCTTCCTCAATATCCAGGGTCACTTCCCGAAGGGCTTCCTGGGCATTGGCCGGATCCATCTGATAGGTTCTGCGGTCTCCGAATTTGGGTGCGGAATCCGCAGCCTGCCGAAACGGGCCATAAAATCCGGAACAGTATTTTGCGGAATAGGCCATGATGGGCGTGTGACTATAGCCGGCCTCGTCCAGTCCTTCCCGGATTTCGGCCACCCGGCCATCCATCATGTCCGATGGCGCCACCATGTCGGCCCCGGCCTTTGCATGGGATACCGCTGTGCGGGCCAACAGATCCAGAGTTGCATCATTGTCGATGATATTTTTATCCACCACGCCGCAATGCCCATGATCCGTGTACTGACACAAACAGACATCGGTGATGACCATCAGATCGGGAAGCTTGTTCTTGACCGCTTTGACCGCCCGCTGAACAATGCCGTCTCTGGCATAGGCCGCGGTTCCCAGCGCATCCTTTTTATCCGGAACGCCAAAAAGAATGACAGCGGGAATGCCGAGACCGGCAATTTCCTGACAGATTTTCAACAGGTTGTCGATGGATAACTGGTATTGATCCGGCATGGAGGGGATGGGATTTTTGACATTTTTTCCATCCACGGCAAACAGCGGCATGATGAGATTGTTCACATCCAGAATTGTCTCCCGGATCATGCGGCGAAATCCTTCGGTTTGTCTCAGTCTTCTGGGTCGGTATTCGGGGAATATCATTTTTTAACTTTCAGGTTTTAAGTGTTACGTTTTAACGTGTTAAGCGGTTAGATTTCCGCATCGGTCAGATAACAGGCCGGGTCCGGCGCCCATACATCGCCGGTCAGGGCTTCGGCCCGAACCCGAAAATTGCCAGCGCAAATATCCAGCCACCTGCAGGTGGCACATCGACCCGTTACATGAAGCTTTTTTTCCTTGAGCTGTTTCATCAGAGGATTGGACAGATCGGACCAGATTTCAGAAAACGGCCGGTTCCGCACATTTCCAAAACGGGTGTGACGCCAGAACTGATCGGCATGGACTTCGCCATCCCAGCTCACGCAACCGATCCCCCTGCCCGAGCTGTTGCCTTCATTCATTTTCAGAAGCTCCAGCACCTCGGCTGCCCGTTCGGGATTTTCCTTCAGCAGTCTCAGATAGACATATGGCCCGTCCGCATGGTTGTCGACGGTCAGAATTTCCTTGGGTTTTCCGGCGTCATGAAGGGCCCGGGTCATGTCCATGATACGATCCACGATGATTCGGGTTTCCTCATGGGAACAGTCTTCCTCAACCAGCTTGGACCCCCTTCCGGCATATACCAGATGATAAAAACAGGCCCTGGGGATGTCCATCTCTTCCAGCAGACGAAAAATATTGGGAATTTCCGCCTGGTTATACCGGTTGATGGTAAATCGCAGCCCAACCTTGATGCCCGCTTCCTGACTGTTGCGGATGCCTTTCAGGGCCGATTGAAATGCGCCGGGAACCCCTCTGAAATGGTCATGCACCGCTTCCATGCCGTCCAGACTGACGCCGACATAGGATAATCCGATGGCCTTCAGTTTTCTGGCCATGTCCCGTGTGATGAGTGTGCCGTTGGTGGAAATGACGGCCCGCATGCCTTTTTGAACCGCATACTCGGCCAGATCCGGCAGGTCTTCCCGCATCAGCGGCTCGCCGCCGGAAAACAGAATGACCGGAGAGCCGAATTGGGCCAGATCATCGATAAGGGCACGTCCCTCGGATGTGGACAATTCGTTTTCAGCAGCCTTTGTCGTGGCTCTGGCATAGCAGTGAATGCATTTCAGGTTGCATCTCTGGGTCATATTCCAAACCACCACCGGTCGTTTGTCACTGGAAAACTGCAGCAAATGGGACGGCAGTTGGCCGGACATCCGGCCATATCGCAGGGCATCCGATGGCTCAACGGTTCCACAATACAGTTTTGAAATACCAATCATTGGCTATCCTTGGGCGAAATGGTTGAATGATCCGGCAACTGAATGGCCGATCCGCTCATGTCCATCCGGATCAACTCGCCGATATACTGTTCGGGATTCAACAGGGCTTTACGGCTGATGAAAAAACGGTTTCTGCCGGATTTTTCACGAATCAGCTTCAACCCCATCTCAAAATCCAGATTGATCTGCATATGGTAATCATCCACATGAATCGCCGGATTGGCCAGTTGCTCGATGATGAAATCAATGGCATCGTCCTCCAGAACAATATTGATGTCATGATTTTTATAAAACGCCAGCTCAATCTTCTTGATCTCGTCATAAAGCGATTTGACCCGGGAGATGACCCGGCCGATATCCATGATGAACCGGGAATAGTAGGTGGCGATGATGTCCATTCGGGATGGCGTCAGCGTCAGGCTGTAGCGGTCGGAAAACCGCTTCCGGTTTTCCAGGAGGTAATTCCGGATATAATCCTTTTCCGCTGCGACCAGATGGTTGTATTCTGAATCCAGGACATTGCGCTGCGACACATCCTGCAACCGGTCAAGGGATGCTTCAGGTGAATTGATCACATCGGCCGTGATCGGAAACCGCCGGATATCCCCGGATGGCAGCCGACGTTCAAACAGCAGAAGCGCGCTCTCCACGGCGCTGACCAATCCCCTGGCCCCGGTATTTTCCGTGTTTGCCCGCTTTGCCAGAAGCCTGAGTGCCTGATCCTCAAATTTGATGTCGATGCCATATGCGGCGAAATCGAGCTTTTTGCCCAGAACGACAGGGTTGTTCGGATTTCGAAGGATATCATACAAATCCGTTTCGGTCAGGCGCTCGAACATGGCCCGGACCGGAAGCCTGCCCACAAATTCGGATTCGAATCCATACTCGACCAGATCTTCGGTCCTGACCAGGGCCAGAATGTCATCCACGTTTTGACTGTCTTTTAACTGGGCGCCAAATCCAAGACCCTGGGCATGAATTCGTTTTTTGATGATATCCTGCAGATCACCGAAAGCGCCGCTGACAATAAAAAGAATGTTCCGGGTATTTACCACGCGACGATCCCGTTCACCGGTTTTCCGAAAGCGCTCGATTTCCTGAAGCATGGAAATCGGATCATGGGGGATTTTTAAATCCACATCCGTTTCTTCCATGGGCTTGAGCAGCGCGCGCTGAACCCCGGTCCGGGATACATCCGCGCCAATGATGTTCCGGCTGCCGGCAATTTTATCAATTTCGTCGATATAGATGATGCCAAACTGGGCCAGTTCGATGTTGTCATTGGCCTCCCGAACCAGGTCCCGCACCAGGTCTTCCACATCCCCACCGACATATCCGGTTTCGCTGAATTTGGTGGCATCTCCCTTGACAAACGGGACCCCGATTTTTTTGGCGATCAGTTTGATCATATAGGTCTTGCCAACGCCTGTCGGTCCGATCATCAACACATTGTTTTTGATGCTGCCGACGATCTCGCCATCTGACTGGGACGGGTCCTGAAGACGTTTGATCCGGTTGAAATGCGTGCAGATTTTGGTTGCCAGAACGGTTTTGGCCTGCTCCTGTCTGACGATATACTGATCCAGCCAGGCAATCAGGTCGTCTGGTTTCAGATCAAAATCCAGCGTAAACGTCGCCGCGGTTTCTTTGGGTTTTGAATCATACATATCCGGATGGGGCATCACCTCATGGGTGGAAACCATTTTCACGGAGCCGCCGAACCGTTTGGCCAGGAAATCTCCCAGTTCTTTCTCGATTTCTTTGGGATTGGGTATTTTTTCGTTTTGTGTTTTCATGTTTGAACTTAATCATATTGTTTATAAAAATGCAAGGGATGGTAATCCGCCAGCAGCCATCAGTCTTCAGTCTTCAACCTTCAGCCTTCCAAACGCTTACGGAAGGAAACAGGCCGGTATGTGTATGGGGAACAAATTTGGCCGCGCTGAACCGGTTCATGAAATCCATGTTGACGTTCAGCTCCATATACGTGATGTTCTTTTGAATCGAATTGATCTCATCCATTCGGGATGGATCTGTCAGCAGCATCGAAGCCCCTTCCAGGCTGCTGTTACCCAGCGTATGATAACGGGAGAGCGGCAGATCCGGAATCATTCCGATGGTGATCGCCGAAACCGGATTGATAAAATATCCGAATGTTCCGGCAATATAAAAGGTTTTAATTTCCTGTGGCGTCATGCCAACCGTTCCAGTCAGGGTTTCCAGAATCGTGTACATGGCCGCTTTGGATCGAAACAGGCTATCCAGGTCGGCCTGGGTAATGGTCAGATTGTTGCCGGTGGCTGATTGGGCTGCAGGCACCAGGATGAATGCCGGCAGTTCGTTCTGAATGGAATACCTGTCTTTGCATTTATCCTGTACCAGTTTTCCCCGAATATCGATCATGCCGGACAGATACAGTTGCGCCGCCAGATCGATGAGGCCGGACCCGCAGATTCCCTTTGGTGGTGCATTGTCAATCGTATGGTATTCCATCCTCCGGTCACTGGAATGGATGATCACCCGATCGATTACGCCACGCCCGGCTGTCATGCCCATTTGTGTCACCCCGCCCTCCAGGGCAGGCCCCGCAGCGCCGGCACAGGCAATCATCCAGGACCGGTTTCCCAGCACGACTTCCGCATTCGTTCCCACATCCACCAGAATGGCCGTGTCTTTCCGGTGATTCAATCCGGAAAACAGAATGCCCGAAACCAGATCGCCTCCAAAATAACTCCCGATATTGGGAAAGACAAATACCTGACCCGACGGATGAATTCGAATGCCCACAGTCGATGCAGGAAGGACATCGGGCCGGTTGCTTACCGGAATATAGGGTTCCCGAATCAGCCATCGGGGTTCCAGGCCCAGAAACAGATGGGTCATGGCCGTGTTTCCGGCAACGGTCATCAGATAAATATCCTGTGGTCGCAACTCCAGATTTCGGCATAATATACCGGTCTGAAGATTGATTTCAGAAACAATCAACGCCTGAAGGACCCCAATTCCGTCTGGCTGGTCCGCGTGATGAATCCGGGTGAGAACATCCGGTCCAATTTGAATCTGGGGATTGTCGAATGTGCTTTCAGCCAGATTAAGACCGGATATCAGGTCGATCAGACGAAGGGCCACCCGGGTGGTGCCCACATCCACTGCCAGTCCCAGCACCGGTTTGGTATCTGTGTCGGGTTGGATATCCACCAGAAACCAGCCCGAGGCGCTCTTGAACAGAACACACCGAACCCGATAATCTGACGCGCGCAGAATGGCGGACAACCGTTTCATGAGCCGGTAATCACAGGTAACCTGATCCGCATCGATCCGCTGCCGGATTTTCGAAAGCAGGCGATCAACATCAGCCGTATTGTCCTGAATGGACGGCTTTGGCAGATGGACGCTTAGAACCCATGAGGGTAGCCGGGATGAATCCCTCACAATCGGATACGTCTCCTGTTCGAAGGCCAGAATTCAACTGTTTTCTGTTTTACCTTCAAATAATTAAACATGCTGGCCATATGTCAAATTCTATAGCTGTTAAGATAATGATTTTGGGAAGGCAGCAGGGAGGGGATAGGCCTTTGTCGGCCATCCCCGACCGATCACGCAGCGAAATTATTTTTCTGAAGGTCTATATCTGAGCCCGGGGCGCCATATGGCATCCTCTCCCAGAAATTTGCCCACTATCGCTTCGTATTTCTTCAGGGTGCTGACCTTTTTAATCTTCTTGAATACGGTTTCTCCGTTTTCAAAGGATCTGAAAAAGTACAGCCAGTAACTTTTCATTTTATCCACCAGATGGGATTGCCCGCTCAACTCGGCCCGGTATGCTTCAAACAGATCATCATGGAATTTTTTAAATCTTTCAAGAGGTTGAGGGATTTTTTCTTCTCCGGATCGCAGGATTTCCGGTAAAAACGGATTGGAAAGAACACCTCTTCCGATAAGCCAGCGGGAAACGGTTGTAAATCTTTCCTGCAGCCTGATAAAGAAGTCATAATCAAGGATGTCGCCATTATAGGTAACCGGGATCTTTAGCAGCGGCAGGCATTCCTCGAACGTCACCAGATCCACGTCTCCAGTATACATCTGTATCCCGGTTCGGGGATGAATAATGAGTTCTGCAAGGGGGTATTGATTGAAGATGGGGAGAAGATTAAATATTTCCTCCTTTTTTTTGCGTCCGATTCTGGTTTTTATTGACAGCCGGGTGGGGATGCGCGGAATGACATCGTCCAGAAAAGACTTTATCAATTCCGGGTATGGCAGCATGCCGGAGCCCCGCTGCTTGTTTGCGACCATGGGGGCTGGGCACCCCAGGTTCCAGTTCACCGTGTCAAAGCCCAGGTCGTGGAATTTTGTTGCCAGTTGAATGAATCCCGCAGGATCATTGCCGATGATCTGAGGAACAACAGGCATTCCATGGTTGTTTTCAGGCAAAATGTCCTTGATAAGGGAGCGGTTGATCTGTCTTGCCGAAAGCGTGGTGATAAATGGAGAAATGGCGCTGTCAATCCCGTGGAAATGGACCGAATAGAGATTTCTGTAAAGGGCATTCGTTAAGCCCCGGAGAGGGGCAAGAGAGAGAAATAGGGGCATCGCTGATTTGTCTTCCTGGAAAATTAAGCATGTTCTTTGCGAAAAAACGCATCCGGGAAAAATGGAAAATTTTTCCCCTCTTTCATCCTGTAATCCGTTTTGAGTGTCCTACCAGCATCGACGTCGGAAGACAAGCATATTACACAGGGCCTCGTGCAAACAACCGTCAGAGGGAAAAAAGACTCGCTTGGCCCAAGACTGATCGGGGTCTCAAGGAGATGTCTTGATTTTTTCAGCTCCCGATTTGTTTTCATTTTGTTTGACTTCTTTGCGCCCTTCTCATAATTTTGGATCAACCGCGAGAATGGCAGTGCACCGCTGTCGCGTATTGACAACCGACATCAGTCGATGATGATCCCGAGGATTACTGAATCAAAGGCCTTTTTAGGCCATCCCCGACCGATAACGCAGCGAAATTATTTTTCTGAAAGTCTATGGAAGGGAATGTTTCACGATATGAGCAACACCATTCGCGCGGTTCTGTTTGATCTGGATGATACGCTGCTGGAAAACAACGTAGACCGTTTTTTGAAAGCGTATTTTGACTTGCTGACCCCCAGCATGGCCCACCTGGTTCCGCCGGAGAAATTCATATCCGCACTGATATATGCGACCCAAGCGATGATTAAAAACAATGACGCTGCCGTGACAAACCAGCAGGCATTCATCAATGTTTTTTTCCCGAGGGTTGGACGGACAGCTCAGGAAATGATGCCCCTCTTTGATGATTTCTATGCCACTCAGTTTGGCAAACTCCGTTCTCTCACCCGCCCCAACCCTTCAGCCCGTGCAGTCATCCAGACAGCATTCGATTCAGGATGTGACGTGGTCATCGCCACAAATCCCGTCTTTCCCGAGACAGCGATCCGGCAGCGGATGGAATGGGCCGGCGTTTCGAATTTTCCCTATAGGCTGATCACCTCCTTCGAGGTGATGCACGCCGCCAAACCGAATCCCCGCTATTACAGGGAGATTCTGGAGCATATCTGTCGAGGTCCGGAACAGTGTATCATGGTGGGTGACGATTGGCGCAATGATATTGAGCCCGCGATGAAAGTCGGGCTACAGGTATTCTGGGTCAACCCTGCGACAGATTCAATGAATGCGATTGATCCATCTGCAGGAGGGACTCTGGCTGAATTCAATGATCGGTTTATTCGATTGCACTGACAGCAGATCTTTAGCTTTCCCCCTTAACACGCCTTATTGAGGTGATCACAATGGATGACTCGAACAATTTGCTCCCGATATCTTTGAAAAAAAAGTTTTCAAAAGCGGCTTTCATCCCAAAGATACCCCATTTCTGGTCAAACTGGTCCATGCGGTCGGCTTGGATGATGCTGGCGGGCCTGTTTTTGATTCTCTTCAGCGCCTGGGTCTGGTTTTTCTGTCGAATTGAGCCGGAAAACGGCATGATCGCCATCTTGATACGAAAAACAGGCGATCCCCTGCCGGCTCATCAAATTCTGGCTGAAAAACCAGGCCAGAAAGGGATTCAACTGGCGGTGCTTCCTGAAGGCCGCTATTTCCGCAATCCCTATACCTGGAGTTGGCGCCTGAGCCGGATAACGGATATCCCGGCCGGCAAACTGGGGGTCATGGTCAGGCTTTATGGCCAGGATCCACCGGCCGGAAACATCATTGCCGGAGATGGGCAGAAAGGGATCGTCGCTGATGTACTGCGACCAGGCAAATACCGGATCAATCCCTATGCCAATACAGTCCAGTTGGTTGATGCCGTCAATATTCGACCGGGACATGTCGGTGTGGTGGTGTCACTGGTCGGGCAGGATATTTTTCAGAATACCGCGATAACGGCTTCCGGTGACGAGTTTCTGGTCACGGATCTGCAGAAGGGTACGCAGAACCGGGTTCTGGATCCGGGAACCTATTATCTCAATCCGTTCATTGTCAATGTGGTGGAAGTCAATCTTCAGAGCCAGCGTTTTGAAATGAGTGGCATCGACGCCATCAGTTTTCTGACCCAGGACGGTTTTGATGTTCGGGTGGAGGGCACCATCGAATTCAATATCATCCGGCAGGAAGCTGCCAGGTTGACCCATCGGGTCGGAGACATCGAAGATATCGTTCAAAAAATCATTTTGCCCCGGGCCCGGGGCTACAGCCGGATTGAAGGCAGCAAGAAGCGGGCGGTGGATTTTATTGTGGGAGAAAGTCGTCAGCAGTTTGAAAACAATCTGGAAAAGCATCTCCATCAAACCTGTCAGGTCTGGGGAATAGCCATCAACTCCGTGCTCATTCGCAACATCATTCCACCGGATGAAATCGCTGCTGTCATCCGCGATCGTGAAATCGCGGTCCAGGAAGCCCGGAAATATAACCAGCAAATCCAGCAGTCCAAATCCAAAGCCGAACTGGTTCGGCAGGAAATGCTGGCCAAACAGAACAGCGCCCGGGTGGCAGCCGATACGCAAAAACTGAAAGCGGTCATCGAAGCCCGACAGCGTATGGCCGTGGATCTGGTCGGGGCCGAACGCGAGCTGGAAGTGGCGAAAATCGATCAGCAGGCGGCTGAGGCCAAGGCCGGGGCCATCGTCGTGGAAGCCCAGGCGGAAAAAGACGTGGTCCATATGCAAAATCTGGCCGAGGCAGAAGTCCTGACGGAACGGGCAAAGGCCTTTGGCGGGGGCGACAATCTGGCCCGCTATGCCTTTCAGACCCGTCTGGCTCCCCGGATTGATACGATTCTGACCAGTGATCAGCCGCAGGGATTGGGTCGGTCGATTCTGATGACACCGGCGAAACCCGCGGGGGAGGTGAAAAAATGACGACAGATGCGCCCGTGAATCAGAATTGGATGAGACGCCTTGTGGGTCTGGCTGTTTTCCTGTTAATAACCGGTGGAATCTGGATCTGGTTTTTCTGCCGGTTTTATGTACCACCGGATTATATGGCTATTGTCACAGCCAAAACCGGGGCGGCGCTGGAACCCGGGAAACTGCTTGCCGGGCCCGGCCAGAAGGGAATCCAGGAAATGCCCCTGCCTGAAGGCCGCTATTTTTTGAATCCGCTGACCCATGACTGGCGGATTGTCCCCATCCTGACCATTCCACCGGGCAAGGCCGGTATTGTGACGTCCAAGGTGGGCTCGGATTTGCCTGCGGGTGAATTTCTGGCAGACGCCGGGCAAAAAGGCATCTGGCGCAAGGCGCTGGGCCCTGGAAAATACAGACTCAACCCAATGGGATATCATATCGAATTGATCGATGCCATCAGCATCCCCATTGGCTATGTGGGGGTGGTGACCTCCCTGTCCGGCGCCCAGATCAGCGAAGGGGCGTTTGCCGGCCCCAACCAGAAAGGCATTCGACAGGAAGTCCTCCAGCCTGGCCTGTATTATATGAATCCCTTTGAGTTTAAAACCGATGTGCTGGAAGTCGGATTGAACCAGGTCTCGCTCACCGGCATGGACGGGGGAGAGGTGCTGACCAAGGGTCAGATGGAAACCCAAAATGTGGCGATGCAGGAGCTGGCCACCAGCGCGCTTCAGCGCCAGCAGGAAAAACGGCTGGATTATATCGAAAAACAGGAGGCCAAGTCCGATGCCATGTCCCGGCGGGCTGCAGGGGCTCAGGCGCCGCCGGCAGCCAGCGCAAAAGACAAAAAGGCGCCGAAGCAGGCGGATGCTGCCAAGCCGGCTTCCCCCCAGCGGACCAAAGTCAGTAATGAAACTCTTGTCACGGCCTCACTGGTGCCCTATGTGGAATTTCCTTCCCGGGATGGATTCGAAATCCGGCTGGACATGACCGTTGAATTTGAATTCCTGCCGTCTCATATTGCCGAAATATTCAAAAATTATGGCGATTTACCGGCCGTTGTGGATAAAATCATCATGCCTCAGATTTTATCGATTTCTCGACTGAAAGGATCCAATTACGGGGCCAAGGAATTTATTGTGGGAGAAGGCCGGGAAAAATTTCAGAACGAACTGACCGATGCGCTTGCTCAGGTTCTGGGAGAGAAGAAAATCGAGGTTCATAATGCACTGATTCGTCATGTCAGCGTGCCGGAGGATATTTTGAGACCCATTCAGTTGACAGCACTGGCTGTTGAGCAGGATCTCACCAACCGGGAACGCCAGAATACCGCACGCATGCTGGCCGAGTTGAATACAGTGGAAAGCCTGGTGGATCAACGCCGGCAGGAGGTCCTGCAGGAAACCGCCAAAATGACCGCTGAAATCATGGCCGCACAGGAACGGGAAGTGGCTGAAATTCAGGCTGAAACCAACCGGCAGGTCGCGTCCATTCGTCAGGATACGGCCACGGTGCAGGCTCAGACGACCCGACAACTGGGGGCGGCGCATGCCCAGGCCACCCGCTTGGTTCAGGGAGAAAAAGCACGGGGTTTCCAGATGCGGGTTCAGGCCATGGGGGATGCGGCGGCATTTACACAACTGGATGTGGCTGAAAAATTGAATCCGGATATTCGCGTGACCATTCTGCACGCCGGTGAGGGGACCTTGTGGACAGACCTGAAAAATCCGCGTTTGAGCGATCTGGGGGCCGGGGTTCAACTGGGACCTGCATCTTTAGGTCCGCAAAACAAACAGCCCTGAGGTGGAAAAACAGAAGTCAGAAGCCAGAAGCCAGAAGCCAGAAGACAGAAGACAGAAGACAGAAGACAGAAGACAGAATAAAAAGGTATATGTCTATTTCAAAATTTTTGGTTAAGATTTCGGAATTTATTCATGATCGTTTATTTTGAAAATCACCTCATCCATCATTAAGGAATACGGCACCATGCCCCCATATGATGAAATTGATTTATCCGGTGTAACAACCTACTCTGCCGCCAACCGGGTTTCCAAGGTCACGACCGATTTCGAGGCTGGATCCATTTGTTCAGGCATGACGGTCAGACAGTTTCTGGACAGTCTGCCTGCCTGCTTAAAGGCCGACGATCTCAAGCAGATCGCGCGATCAATCGGTGATGCAAAAAAACGGCGGAAACCGGTTATCGCCATGATCGGCGGACATGTCATCAAGACCGGCTGCGCAACGGTTCTGATTGATCTGGTCAGGCAGGGATTCATCACCCATGTTGCTTCAAACGGCTCAGCCGCCATCCATGACACCGAGCTGGCCCGATTTGGCCATACATCCGAAGATGTGGCAATTCAACTGGCAGATGGATCTTTTGGCATGGCCCATGATACCGCAGACCTGGTGAATCGGGCTGCCATCCGCGCCGTCAACCAGCATGAGGGATTTGGGGAATCGGTCGGCGCCCTGCTGGCAGAAGAATCGCCCCCCCACCTGAACCGCGCCCTCATCTATCAGTGCTACCGGTATCGAATCCCCTACACGCTTCATGTGGCCATTGGAACCGACATCGTTCATCAGCATCCTTCGGCCAGCGGTGCGGCCATTGGCGAGGCATCCCACAGGGATTTTCGTATTTTTGCCGCCACGGTATCAAAACTGGGAGACGGTGGTGTGGTGTTGAATCTGGGTAGCGCGGTTCTGATGCCGGAGGTGTTTTTAAAGGCCCTGTCCGTAGCCAGAAATCTGGGATTTGATGTAACGCATTTCACAACCGCCAACATTGACATGATTCAGCATTATCGGCCCACCGTCAACGTGGTCAACAGGCCGGTACTGGAAGGCGGCAGGGGATATGCCATAACCGGTCACCATGAAATTATGATTCCACTTCTGGCCGCGGCCATTTATGAATATGGTGGATGAGTTGGAGGTCAGAGGTCGGAGATCAGGGGTTAGTGGTCAGGGGTTAGAGGTCGGAGGTCGGGATTGTTACGAGTTGGAAGAAAGGGAAAGAATATGTTTCTGGAAGCATTAAATGAACATGCTGACTGTATGAACCGCCTGGTGTCTCTGGAACCGGTTATTACAGATGCTGCTGAAATGATGATCAAAACACTTTGTGAGGGTGGCAAAATTCTGGTTTGTGGCAACGGCGGCTCTGCGGCGGACGCCCAGCATTTTGCCGCAGAGCTGGTTGGACGGTTTGAAAAAGAACGACAGGCCTGGCCATGCATATCCCTTGCAACAGACACATCCAATCTGACGGCAATTGGAAACGATTATGGATATGATGCGGTCTTCTCCCGTCAGGTTCAGGGACTGGGCAGATCCGGTGATCTGCTGATCGGCATATCCACGTCCGGCAACTCCCCCAATATTCAAGCAGCCGTCCAAACAGCCGGCCATATCGGGATGAAAACAATCGGCCTTCTGGGAAGAGACGGCGGAGCCCTGTCCGCCCTGGTTGACTGCGCGGTGATTGTGCCGCACGCCCGAACGGCTCGCATTCAGGAAGGTCACATATTCATATTGCATGTCTGGGCCATGATCATTGAAAATCGTCTTTGCTCCCGGCAATTCTCATTATGACAGAAACTGATTGCTGATCGAGTTTGGAATTCTGTCATTCCTGCGAAAGCAGGAATCCAGAAACAGATAAACCGTCAGCCGTAAGCATCGTAGCCAATGGTTCCGGATTCCCGGTCAGGCCCGGAATGACGACAATGCTATTTTTAATCACGGTGTTAATTTACCCCAGTTGAATATCAAAATTAGAATTGCTGCTTTGCTCCCGGCTGGCATGTTAAGAAAGTGGTCACTACTCAGGTATTCAGGAGTCAGAATGAGGGACCCATCAAAAACGTTTTAAGACTGGGTGGTTTGGCGGAAAGCCCATCAGTTTGTGCTTGCTGTTTATCGCTTGACGCAATCCTTCCCACGCTCAGAAATCTATGACCTGTCTTCCCAATTTCGCAGAGCAACTGGAAGCTTAGGGATGTCGAATTTGTTAAGATACCGTTTTCCCGTCATTCCGGCGAAAGCCGGTGGTTTTTCAAGGCGAAAGCCGCAATCCAGATCGTTATATTCTGGATGCCAGATCAAGCCTGGCATGACGATATTCGAGATTTTATCTGAAATCAGAGATTCTTTATTCATAAAAAGTATTTCAGTATTTTCAACATCCCTTACATGCGGGCTATTCTGAATTCTGACTCCTGAATTCTGAATACCTGAGTAGTTACTTTAAGGTAAGGCAGCAGGGAAAGAAACCCATCATGATTGGCGCAATCGCAGGAGACATTATCGGCTCGGTGTATGAATGGCATCGCATCAAAACCAAGGAATTTCCGCTCTTCAGCCCCCGCTGTTTTTTCACGGATGACAGTGTTCTGACCATTGCACTGGCCGATGCCATTCTGACCGAAGAGGATTATGGCAAAAAAATGAAGGAATACTATCACCGGTATCCGGATGCCGGTTATGGCGAGCGATTTCACCAATGGGCCCAATCCCGTGACAGCCAGGCGTACAACAGTTGGGGAAACGGGGCCGCCATGCGCATCAGCCCGGCCGGTTTTGCCTTTGACAGCCTGGAGTCTGTTCTGGAAAAGGCGGCGGAATTTACAGCCATCACCCACAACCATCCCGAAGGCATCAAAGGGGGCCAGGCAACCGCGGCAGCCATCTTTCTGGCCAGAACCGGCCACTCCAAACCGGAAATCCGGGAATATATCGAGACGACATGTCACTATGATCTGTCACAGACACTGGATGACATCCGGCCGGATTACCGGTTCAGCGAATCCTGCCAGAAGACCGTACCCCAGGCCATCATCTCATTTCTGGAATCGACCGACTATGAAGATGCCATACGAAACGCCATTTCATTGGGCGGTGACAGCGACACATTGGCCTGTATCACCGGCGGCATTGCAGAGGCGTTTTATGGCGATGTGCCGGAGGTTATCCGGAAAAAGGCGTTGGACATCCTGGATGATCCGTTACGGCGGATTACCGAAACGTTTTTTGACAAATATCTTTTAACGCTTAACCATTCGATTTTTTAGTCATATTGACATCACAATCATAATCCGGTACGACAGAAACACAAAAACAATTCAGGAAGACGATCATGAATGTTCCCGTTACAGCGGAACTGCCGGAAAAGTTGTTCAATCAGGCACAACATTTTATCCAGGAAGGATGGGCTACCGATTTGAATGAGTTGATTACAGCGGCATTACAGCGATATCCGGATACCCATAATTCAGAATTGATGGATTATGCCGGAATGCTTGAAAACTACTTACAGCAAAAATAACACGAATCGAAGAATTTACGATGATGCAATGGAAAAATCGAAAATGGCCTGAGAGATCTCCAAGACCAGAAGTCAAATCGTTGTCCAAAGAGAAGAGGCAGGAGATTGTCGCCCGGTTGAACGCTGGGATTGTAGAAAGCCCGTTGCTGAGCGCCTTGCACTATCGTGTGCGATCGCTCCGTGGTCGATTTTATTACGAACAATATTATCCAGATACGGACGAGTATGCCAATGTTGCTCGTCTGACACCATTGGTGACACCCCAATATCGATATCTGCTTGAGGTGGAATATCGCGACGGGTCGTGGAGCGAGGTGCTTCAAGGCACACTCAACTCGGTTATCGCCACCATTGCCAGCGATGATACTGGGACGTTTCATGGTTTAGGACAGCTTGATGCCAGTATTCGTGAGGCCCACCACAGTCATCGTGACCGGCTTATACTTGAACAGCGGGAACAGCTCCATTTTTATGACATCGAGTCCGGTCGGCTCTGTAACGTGTCAGAAGTATTGTACCATTATTTCAACGTCCCTATCCCGGTGATTGCCGAACCCCGAATATGGTACAGTTATCATCGCACCCCGGTGCTCCGTGAAGTCAATGTCACTGAAGGATGCATTTTGGTCGATTTTCTGGCATCCAGTTTTTCTGAGGAGGTTTTTGGCGGCACCTGTCTTTACTGTCAGCATGAAAAACAATGGGGCGCGTTTCCGATCAAACCGAACCAAAGCCAAACAATCGCGTCATCCTTGCTTTGGCTGGAAAAACGCCAGTGGAAAGCATGGTGAAAACATGCGGACAGGCATCAGTACGGTTGGAAGCAAATCGTTCATTGAGAAAGTAAAATCGCTGCTGGGCTATAGTGCAAAGGGAAGGAAAGTCATGGAAGGCGCCTAATGGTTCCACCTCAGGGGGCAAGCTGACCCCCTATGGAGCACTTTTCGGGCTCCAAAAGAGCGATATAATCCATGAAAACACCTATCCCTGGAACATATCTCATGAATAATCAGAATCTTGGCGTGGCCCGACCCTCGAGGCGTGTCCCACCACCGGTTTCCCCGACCCATCCTGGTTTCCGGATTGCCGGATAGACACGATCATCGCCGGTCATACCCACCGCCCGGTCTTTGAAAACCTGTCCCTGACCGAACTGTTGTATCTGAACTATGGGAAAGGAACAGATAAGATCGAGCAGAAATTCAAAGCCGACAACAGCTATCACAACATAACGTCCCCAACTCCATTTGATTCGATTGACAGATCCCAATAATACTGCTTTAACCATTTGTGAATAAAGGATATCAGACGATGAAAACGATCTGGAAATCCCCAATTCAGAATTGATGAGATCATTTCAACCGTTCATCATTAAAGATGCTTCGTGGGGTTGCATGGAAAAGACTGACTCCATATCCATCGTCACATGCAATTCATAGCCATATAATCAGGAGATAAAATGCAGACACTCAAAGAAGAGGCCATTCAGGTGATTTCAAACATCCCGGAGCCTGTGGATATCGATGACATTATGTATCGTTTTTATGTTCTGGATAAAATCAGAAAAGGCAGGGAGGCGGCAGAAAAAGGAGACTCCATAACCATTGATGTTCTGAAAGAGGAAATGGAAAAATGGTGAGATGGACGTCTCCGGCCAAGAATGACCTAAAAAAAATCTACGACTATATTGCTTCAGATATTCATACCGGCTTGTTTATGAGGTGAAAAACGGAGATGTCGATATCCTGGCGATCATCCATGGAAAGCGGGATTTTTTCAGTGCATGTCATCCTGTATAACCTTTTCTGGCTTACAGGTTTTGATCACCCTTTGGTTTAAATTGATTCATTATCGGTTTTTTTGAGGAATGGAACAAAACAGAATCAAATTGAAAGGCTGAAGCACCCATGAACCAGCTTTTAAAACCACAGATGGAAATCCAAACAGAATCCGGTATGGCCTGACGGGTGGAGGCATTTCTGGGAGGCGGGGGCCAGGGCGAGGTGTACAGGGGGTGATATCGGTGTTAATTTACACCCAGTTCAATATCAAAATTGGAATTGCTGCTTTGCTCCCGGCTGGAATGTTAAGAAAGTGGGAACTATTCAGACATATATGCACATAGGGGCAAAGTGGCATATTGTCCATCAGCCGTTGGCTGCAAGCGGCCACTCTGTCACCTGACTATTGATCAACCGGCTCACCAAAGAAAAAAATCGGTTCAACTTAGTGCCTCTGTGCCTTTGCCACTTTGAACCTGAATAGTTTCAGAAAGTGCTATAGCGTTTAAGATAATGATTTTGGGAAGGTAGCAGAAAAAGGAACCCATCATGATTGGCGCAATCGCAGGAGACATTATCGGCTCGGTGTATGAATGGCATCGCATCAAAACCAAGGAATTTCCGCTCTTCAGCCCCCGCTGTTTTTTCACGGATGACAGTGTTCTGACCATTGCACTGGCCGATGCCATTCTGACCGAAGAGGATTATGGCAAAAAAATGAAGGAATACTATCACCGGTATCCGGATGCCGGTTATGGCGAGCGATTTCACCAATGGGCCCAATCCCGTGACAGCCAGGCGTACAACAGTTGGGGAAACGGGGCCGCCATGCGCATCAGCCCGGCCGGTTTTGCCTTTGACAGCCTGGAGTCTGTTCTGGAAAAGGCGGCGGAATTTACAGCCATCACCCACAACCATCCCGAAGGCATCAAAGGGGGCCAGGCAACCGCGGCAGCCATCTTTCTGGCCAGAACCGGCCACTCCAAACCGGAAATCCGCGAGTATATCGAGACGACATGCCACTATGATCTGTCACAGACCCTGGATGACATCCGGCCGGATTACCGGTTCAGCGAATCCTGCCAGAAGACCGTACCCCAGGCCGTCATCTCATTTTTGGAATCGACCGACTATGAAGATGCCATACGAAACGCCATTTCATTGGGCGGTGACAGCGACACCCTGGCCTGTATCACCGGCGGCATTGCAGAAGCGTTTTATGGCGGTGTGCCGGAGGCTATCCGGAAAAAGGCGTTGGACATCCTGGATGATCCATTACGGCGGATTACCGAAACGTTTTTTGACAAATATCTTTCCTGATCGATGGCGGTGTGTTGGCCGATGGGACATTATCCTTCCCAAAATATGAAATCAGTGCATATCTTCTTTTCGTGTGTTTTGAGTATTTCGCGGTTAAAAACTATTTCCAGTAAGTAACTTCTCAATAAGTCCGGGTAATACTTTTTGGATTGCGGCTGGCGCCTTGAAAAGCCACCGGGTCAAGCCCGGAATGACAGAATAAACATCTATTTGAATTGCAACGTCATTCCGGCGAAAGCCGGAATCCAGATGTTTTCGGGATCACACGTTTACCCGGACTTATTGAGAAGTTACTCCAGTAAAGCTTAACCATTCGGTTTCTTAGTCATATTGACATCACAATCATAATCCGGTACGACAGAACCACAAAAACAATTCAGGGAGAAGATCATGAATGTTTCCGTTACAGTGGAACTGCCTGTTAATTCTTCAATCAGGTACAGCATTTTATCCGGGATGGATGGGTTGCCAATTTGAATGAGTTGATTACAGCGTCATTACAGCGATATCCGGATACCCACAATTCAGAATTGATGGCTCATTTCATCCGTGAAGATATTTCGTGGGGATTGTATAGAACAAAAAAGCTTTCTGTTGACAGACAATATGACTGCCGGATTGGCAGCCATCCTGAGCCAGTGAATATTGATGTCATCATGTATCATTTTTATGTGCTGGATAAAATCAGAAAGGGCGGCAAGCGGCTGTCACGAGGTACGCGCAACCCCATAGGGTTTGATCTGCGCGGGCGATGGGAAGTCGATTGATAATAGGAGGATATATGCTATTTAAAGTTATCATGAAACCAGATTTAGAGGATGGTGGCTTCAACGTGAGCTGCCCAGCTCTTCCAGGCTGTCATTCACAGGGAGAAACAGAAGCTGAGGCGATTGGCAATATACGAGAGGCGATTGAAGGGTGCCTGGATGCCCTCAATGAACGCGCACGGATTTGCTCTTCAAATGAAAAATTGATTGAAGTGGCGGTTTCATGACGCGCTTGGGTTCATATCCAGGTGATCAGGTAGTACGTGCCTTTACAGAGGCAGGATGGAGATTCAGTAGACAAAAGGGCAGCCATGTAATTCTGGAAAGAACAGGATACGATGCAACGCTTTCAATCCCGGTGCATAAGGGCAAAGATGTAAAACGGGGTACGTTGCGAGATATTATTCGGGATGCCAGAATGACAGTAGAAGAATTTGTTTCCATAGTCTAATCAGGATTTCCCTCTATTTGGCACTTTTGAATTATTCCATCCACCTGATGATTTTTGGTCATAATCGTCGTTCCAGCCATGTTCCAAATCGAAATCGAAATCGCTATCGTAATCGATTTCGATAGCGATTTCACCCCGGACGGAACAATGATCGAGGCCGGAAAAAATGGTAATGACATCCTATCAAAAAGATATGATTGAATCGCTGAAAGACCCCTGTGATGCGTCGGCTTACCTGAATGCTGCCATCGAAGAAGGGGATCGTTCCGTATTTCTTCTTGCCCTTCGAAATGTCACCGAGGCAAACGGTGGAATGACCGTTCTTGCAGCCAAAACCCGTCTAAGCCGCGAAAGTCTTTATCGGATGCTCTCCAGGCGGGGAAACCCCGAAATAAAGAGCCTTCATGTCGTTCTTCAGGCGATGGGTTTGCGACTGGCCATTCAACCGGAGGAACGCGAATGTTCTGTAGCCTGATTGTCTTGTTTTTCTGCCGTTGGAGTTCATTCTGAGATGGTCATGGTATGCCAGCAGGCTGTATGCGACACCTACACATCGGAAGAATTGGCTAATTGCAGAGACGGGATACGGAATTCACTGGCCGGACATCATTGATGAATCAGGTATTGTTTTCATGTTATTGAAATATCAGGGGTTACCATGTTGACAAAAATGAATTATGAACGGGAATTGTTAAAGGAAATAAAGGATCTCTCCCCATCTGACAAGGTACGGATTATCAGGATGGTTCATTTTATGAAAAAAGAAATTTTGGAAAAAAATAAAAAGGATTCCAAACTGATAATAATGGATTATGCCGGAATGCTTGAAAATTTGACGGATGATGAATCAGATCGCTTCAATGAAGCCGTCAAAAGAAAAAGCCTGTTCAGGGACAGGATGATCAGATTATGAAAATGGCTCTTATTGATACAAACATCATTTCTGCATTCATGCGTGGAAACCCGCAAGTGATTCTTAAGTTCAAGAAATATTTAGAAAACCATGATACCTAACTATCAGCGTTATCACATACTATGAGATAATGCGCGGGATTAAGGCTCTTTCAAGCGCGACAAAGCTGAAGGGATTTCATGAATTCATGTCAACCTGCAATATCTTAGACCTTGATGTATCCATTGCAGATAAGGCCTCGGACATTTACGATGAACTGCGAAAGACCGGCAACTTGGTGGAAGATGCTGACATACTGATTGCGGCTACGGCTATCAGGCATGAGATGATTGTCGTAACCGACAATACACAACATTTCAAACGTATCAGGGGATTGAAGTTGGAAAACTGGTTAAATGCATAGACTTGCCAGAACGTCAGTAACTTCAGGTCGATATGTATCTCGGTTTGGAACTGAAGATAGCCGGTCTGACAATGCCAAATCTTTGTATTCATCTTCTTTTCAGGAATAGGGATCAACAGAAAGGCTGAAGCATCCATGAACCAGCTATTAAAACCACAGACGGAAATCCAAACAGAATCCGGTATGGCCTGCCGGGTGGAGGCGTTTCTGGGAGGCGGGGGCCAGGGCGAGGTGTACCGGGGGGTAATATCGGAAAAACCGGTTGCCATCAAATGGTATTTTCCGGAACAGGCAACCAATGCCCAGCGAACTGCACTGATCGACCTGATCCAGCGTGGCGCACCCAACGACAAATTTTTGCGGCCCATCAGCCTGGTATCAAATCCGGATATTCTCGGTTTTGGCTATGTGATGCCGCTTCGGGAAAAATGGCAAGAAAGAAAGGCTGTGCCTGAGAAATAACTCAATATGAAACAGCAAACCTCTTTTTTCACAGGATGCCAAACAGCCAAGGCCAGTGAAAATTGTGTTCGACAACAACCGAAGAAACGACAGCCGCTTTTCATGAGCACGGATTTCCGCCTCCTAAGAGGGTTAAATATGAGTGCCACAGACAATTTTTTCGTATCCTCCTGCACACACCTGGAATCACCGGTTGAGAAGGATACCGATATCATCGGTTTAAAAGTAAGCCATGGGGGAGATAGGGCATGGGTATGCGATTCGGCATTGATTCAAAAGGCCGAGAGGTAGCGATGTCTGTTGATGGTTGATTCTGTTATTTATTTATTTTTTTTCGATAGCTGCTTCCCTCCATGATGAGGATTTCCGAGTTGTAAACGAGCCGGTCGGCGATGGCGGAGGCCACGGTGGTGCTTTCAAAGACTTTTCCCCAGTCGGCAAAGGGCAGATTGGTCGTGATGATGGTCGACTTTTTTTCGTGCCGTGCGCTAATGACCTGGAAAAAGAGATTTGATCCCTGTGTGCCCAGCGAAAGGTAACCGATCTCGTCACAGACAAGCAAATCCGGGGATTGATAATACTGGAGCTTTTTCAACAAGGAGCGGTCTGCTTCGGCCGCGATCAGATGGTTGATCATATCCATGGTGGATGAGAAAAGGGTTTTGATGCCGGCCTGTGTAGCCGCGTAGGCGATGGCCTTGGCGACAAAGCTTTTTCCCACCCCTGGGTTTCCGATCAGGATGACATCTTTTTTTTCCTTTATGAATGAAAGCCCCATGAGGTTTATGATTTTGGTTTTTTGATTTTTCCGGGAGATATGGAAGTCGAAGTCGAAGCGGTCGATGGTGGTTTTTTCATCGAGCCTGGATTCTTTGAATCTGGTGGCGATTCGTGTCAGACGTCTTTGCTCAAGTTCCAAGTCGAGCAGGCGCTCCAGGGTATCGGGGAAGGACAGATTTTTTTCAGCGGCTGTTCCGATAATGGCGGCGAGATTGGCGGCGCAGTTTTTCAGCCCGAGGGCTTTGAGTTTAGGGGTGATGTCATCTGTCATGGAGGTGGCTCCTTTTCAGGGCGAGGCTGTCGTATTCGGCCAGGCAGGGCTCGGTGAGGCGGATGCGGTTCAGGGCTTCGTCTTTGAGGGTTACCGGCAGATGCCGGGTTGTTGGCGTCATTTCCTGGTAGAGGATGTTTTCGACGTAGTCTGCGCCAAAGGCTTTGAGTTTGGCCGCTTTTTCGATGGCCCAGAGCAGTGAGGCGCTTCCATACTGGTCCTTGAGGCACAGCAGCCGGCAGATGCTTTTTTGTATGGGCTGATGGTTTTCGATGAGTGCATCCAAAAACAGGACGGCTTGCTTGCCCAAAGAACAGAAAGCGGCGATGTCGCGGTTGTACCAGAGCCTTTTTTTCAGTTTTTTGACGGCAAGGACATGTGCGGCGAGTTCGATACGCTGGTTTCGCATATAGCAGCGGGCGTGGGCGGCGACCTCTTTTTCCAGAAGAAAAAGCCGTACGCTTGTTCTGTCGGCCTTTAACGTCAGGGTTTTTCCGATGGTCCAGGGGGGAACGGTGTAGGTGTTGGTGTCAAAGCGAACGGCAAAGTCCTTGTGAACCAGGAGCTGGGAGGTATATCGGCAATCGGGAAGGTCGGCAAGAGGTGTCAGATGCACCTGTTGAAAACGGTCCAGTGGGCGTTCTCCCGTGGTTTTATGGACCCGTACATTGGCAACATCGCTCAGCCACTGCCGTACCTGGCTGTTGATGTCATCCAGGTCTTTGAAGGAACGAAGAGGGAAAAAATTGGTTCGAAGGTATTTGATGCTCGATTCGATTTTACCTTTTTCATGGGGAGAACCGGGATTGCAAGCGACGGGGGTTATCGGAAAGACTTTCAAAAAATCCAGAAAGCGGTCGTTGAACCGGATAACACGACCCTGTCTTTCAATGACAGCGGTCAGCATGTTGTCGACCACGATGGTTTTGGGTGTTCCTCCGAAGAAAGAGAACGCATTCAGCAGGCACTGGTGGAGGGTGTCCTGTTTCTGACAATGGGTGAACTCCACATAGAGAATGCGGCTGAAGGATTCGCATACGGCAAGGGCGTACAGTGTGCCATACAGGATGGAACCAAAGTGTCCCCAATCGATCTGGACCTGCTCTGCGGGCATGGACTCGAACCGGACAAAGGGTGTTCGTGACTTGCAAGGTCCCCGCAACCGGTGCAGATACTGCCGGACTATGGTGATGCCCCCCGTAAAGCCTCTTTCCATCAGCCTCTGGCGGACTACCGGGGCTTTGACCTCCGGGTCCTCTTGAAGAAACTGTCGGATCAACTGGTCATAGGCATCCATCTTTCCTGGCCGTTGAAGGCGTTTTGTACAGCCTTTGTCAGGATTGAGGTGCCTGGTAACGGTCTTTCTGGTGATTCGGAGGGTCCTTGCGATCTTGCGCACAGCCCAGTTCAGGTGATGCAAACGGTGGATTTCAAATATTGTCGCCTTATCCAGCATGGGGCACCTCCTTGAAGATGTTGGGCAGGGCCTTGCCGACGCTGCCGTTTGGTTTTGCCGGTGCTTCGGCCGGCAGTTCCAGCACCTGGAAAATGGTTCCATCAAAGGCGATGAGCCCTTTGTCGATCAGGCCGTTTCGGGCCTCGATGTACCGATCCAGGTCCAGAGCCAGATGCCGGCAGATGGAATCGTAGCTGTAAAACGACAGCCCATAACGATCCGATGCCAGCACCAGAAACAGGTACAACAAAAGCTCGGGCTGGGTTAGGGAGGATAAAAAACCTGCGGTTAAAAAGCGATGAGGGATGAAGCAAAAGCCTTTACCGATGCGCCGGATGCGATCCGGGTTCAAAATGCGCTTATGGATCATGGCGGCCTCCTTTCCGGTTTTTTGAGGAAGCTACCACAAATCTTTCCGGCTGCCTAACGAGTTCCTCTTTGCAATCAGGGATAAGAGCCTGGTATTTCAACAATATTGACTTTTAACGCGTCTACCTTTGCAATCAGCGGCACCAGCCAATAACGCCCAACCAGGTTATATTTACAGGGTTTTGACGTGTCTACCTTTGCAATCACAGCGGTCGCACATCTTCGCTTGCGGTTGCGCAGGGCCTGCAGCATCCGGTTGCGTTCGGCTTTTTCAGGATGGGCCAAGCGGTAATCTTTCCAATACCCGGGTTGATTGGCCGCCCATTTCTTGTTGCAGATCCGCTGGTTGTCCTTGAAATCCGGGTCCGTTTTCATCTTGACCCGTTTCCAGGCGGTTTTTCTCGCGCGCCGACATGCGGGCTTCATGCAATGGGTTTGATTCTTATGCTTGGGGCTGGGATAAAACAGATCAAAACAATGTACACAAGGGATCGGTTCCATGGGCGCCACCTGTCCAAATGAATGAGGTCCATTCAACACAGATAGCATAGAATACCGCCCGGAATAATCGGAAGAAAACGGAAATTTCTTAAAAACAGGGAATTAAATCGAATGAAAACGGAAACCGGCTATCCTCAGCCGGTGATATTGGCATCGAATTAAATCGATGAAAATGGAATCAAATTGGACCGGTGATACCATTGCCTGCCGTATGTCCTCGGGGTTGGGTAGGATATGCGGAGTGACCGATGATAACGACTGTTTGGATTGCGCCCACTGATTGTATAGAGCCCTTCCGGTGTTCGGTTATCTCCCTCGCATTGTTTTTTACCGGCAGGATCTCCTCCCAGGGCGATTTTATAGGTCCGGAGAATGTGATTCTTGCGATACAGCGTGAGCTTGCGGTCAGCCTTTTCAATGACAACCCGATCGGCGGCCTGTTGCTGAACAAATACGGTCCCGGGAAAAGCGAAAATAATTCCAAATGTCGTCAGAATTGAAAAAATAATCTTCATTCCAATGCCCGCTTTCAGACCAATTCAATCTGTTTCAGATACGAATGCCCTCCAAAAACATTTTGTATGCCCTATAATACCGATCCCGGGAATGGAATCCCGTGGATCTATAGGCTTTCAGAAAATTAATTTCGCAAGGCAGCAGGAAGGGAATAGGCCTTTTTCGGCCATTCCCGAGCGATAACGCAGCGAAATTATTTTTCTGAAAGTCTATATTATGGCACATCCTTTTTTATTTCCGGAGATGAATCTTCCCGAATAATTTGCGGATATTGGCATGATAAATATTGTTTTGCAAGCGGAGGGCAATATTCTATTCTTGACAAGTTATCCGCTATAGTCATACTATTCCGGAATACAAGGGAGGCATATCCTGAAATGTATATTGACAGACCCATATTTCATACGCTGTTCGAGCACAGGATGAACCGGAAAATAACGATCCTTCTCGGTGCACGACAAGTCGGCAAAACCAGTCTCCTGCAGGCCCTGTACAAAACCCTGCAGCCGGAAGAGACATGCCTGTTTCTGGATCTCGATCTTTATTCGAATTATGAAAAGGTTTCCACTTACGAAAACCTGATGAACACCCTGCGCCTCAACGGTTATCAGGAAGATCAGTCCCGAACATTTTTTCTGTTTCTGGATGAGTTTCAGCGCTATGCCGACGTCACGCTGTTGTTGAAAAACATTGCGGACCACCACCCCAATGTCAAAGTTTACGCATCCGGATCATCATCGCTGGTCATCCGATCCAAAATTCAGGAGAGCCTTGCCGGCAGAAAACGGATTGTTTTTATCCATCCACTGAGCTTTTCGGAATATTTACGATTTCGGGAAAAAACAGAGGCAATTGAAAAATTGCATCATCTGGGCTCTGTTCGTTCCAAGGTCCTCAACCAGCTTGTTCCCGAGTTATACCGGGAGCTTGAAGATTTCATGGTTTACGGCGGATATCCCGAGGTGGCTCTGGCAAAGGTTCAGGATCGTCCGGAAATTTATAGTGGCATATTCGATCTGTATGTCAAAAAGGAACTGGTGGATTACCTGAAGGTTGAAAAAATCAGAAACGCCAAACTGTTGATCAATACGCTTGCTGTCAATCACGGATGTGAAACCAATTATGCCGAGTTTGCGCAACTCTCTTCTCTGGACGAAAAGACCGTCAAGGGATATATCGAAATATTGAAAGAAACCTTTCTGATCACGGTTCTATCGCCGTGGTTTACAAACCGCAACAGGGAAATTGTCAAAATGCCAAAAGTCTATTTTTCAGACAGCGGCGTCAGAAATTATTTCATCAACAGCTTTAATCCCCTGTCCCTTAGAAAAGATGCTGCCTGGCTTTTTGAAGGATATGTCATTACCGAACTGATCAAGAACGGGGCTGATCCGTCAACTCTGAAATTCTGGCGTACAAAAAATCAGATGGAAGTTGACCTTATTCTGGATCATGGCCCCAAACCCATTCCCATTGAAATAAAATACAAACAAAAAATTACCGGGAAAGATGTCCGTGGGCTGAAAAGTTTTATCACACAATATCCGGACACTGAAAAATCCTACCTGGTAAATCTCAATGATAATCAAACCATTTTCAAAAACATGAATTGTAAACTGGTTTCTCCGTTTGCTCTGGATGAACTGCTTCGGACTGATTTTGATAGATGAAGAAAAATCGTAACTACTCCGGTCTTCCCCATAGGCCCCAGCGGTGCGCTGTCAGTGAGCGGCACAGGAGACCGGACCCAGGAATGTTATGCCAGCGTCACTCACCTTTGTATTCAAGCAACTCTTTATAGCCGTCAGGGTTTTCCTTAATCCCGGCTTTATACTCCTCTATAGCCTTTTGGTGAAGGCCCGGTTCCATATCGGGGAAAGTCTTAGAATTATCCAATTGCAGATAGGTGCAATCTTGTATCACTTTTCTCGCTTCCTCGGCAGGAATCGGAGAGAATCCGGAAGTTCTTGCCCGCCATACTCCCATGGTAACTCCCTGCCTCAAGAAGTAGTGTTTTCCTGCTTGGAAATTAAGATGCGCCACACCGGTATTTTCAGTTGCAGAAACAACATAATGCTCTCCAGGCTGAACGTTCGTGACGATATAAGTTTTTGCCGTTGTCTCTCCAATAAACTTACCATCCAGGTAATTCCAAAAAACGATGTTTCCTCCAAAGTAAGTATCGCGTACAATCACCAATAGCGCTGTGCCCGCTTTCGCTTCAAGTTTTGGTGGTTTTTCTGGCTTGATCATCTGGGTCGTTGCACAACCGCTACAGAAGGCGATAATCAACACTAATAAAAGGGCACGCTTCATTTCAGTCTCCTTTGATTGTCAAGAATTAACTTCGTAAGTAGAGCATCAATCCGTCTTATTTCCCAATTCGTCTTATCCGTGATCACATTTGCTTATCATCCCCATTTACGGCCAATGCGGCGTAGCCCCGGGCAATGGGTGGGCTTGGGGAAGTTAATAGACGAACATTGATAATTCATAATAAATTCAAACCAATGAAACAGGCATCTTTGTAACCATCAAGATGTCGGATCCAGCCGCAATCCATTTTCCATTGCAATCTGCCGCCCGCGCATTGCCGACTGGCTGATTGTTGCCTGCGACACCTGAAGCCGTTTTGCCAATTCGACCGTCGACATGCCCAGTTCCCGGATTCCCCATGATTTCTGTGAATTATCAACTGAATTGTCAATGAATTCCCCGAACCACCTATTATTCCCACGGGTTAATCAGTGCAACGCCACTCTCCTTCATGTCTGAAGTGTTGCGGCTTACTACTGTTAAATGATGAGCGATGCCTGTTGCCGCAATGAGTGAATCTATGGCAGGCATTGGTTTACCAACTCTCTCTGTCATGCCTTGAATCTTTCCCCAAACCACCGCAGTTTGCAGGTCTATGTCGATGATTCTTGTCCAAAACCTTTCTTTGAGATCGTTCTCAACCCAGTTATGCAGTTCCTCCTTTCTTCTCGATTCGTCGAGCTTTTCAATGCCTTTATGAAGTTCGCCAATTGTTAAGACACTGATATAAAGGTTATTCTCGTCTTCTTTTTGATCTATTTTGTAACTTTTATGGATGGTTTGGCCCGAATGATTTCCGAAATAACGCAGGTGTCCAATAGGTATTTCATAATTCGATATCCCTTGAAACGTTTTTGTCTCTTGAAAGGTCAAGGCATATTTCAGAGAGGGGGGATTTTTTAAAGAAAGCTACCAAATCAGACTTTGGTTTATTGAGTTTCTGGTAGTCTTCGATAGCGATAATTACGACAGATTCTTTCCCATGTTTTGTGACAACTTGGGGGCCATCGTGACGGGCCTTGTCAACCAAATTACTGAATTTGTTTTTTGCTTCCTGAAGTTGCCATACATTTCCCATAACAACACCTCTATTCTATTATATATCTTTCGTCAAGTTTGACTATATTATAGTCCTAAGTGGAATACATCTCAATACCCATTAAAGGTCACCTGTCAAAGAATAAATTTCCCCGTTCAAGAAAAAAAATGACTTTTCTCCTGCAAGAATTACGCACAACATAAGGGATAATTCATAATACAATTGGTATCACCGGTCCAATTTGATTCCATTTTCATCGATTTAATTCCCTGTTTTTCAGAAATTTCCGTTTTCTTCCGATTATTCCGGACGGTATTCAACGCGATCTGTGTTGAATGGACCTCATTCATTTGGGCAGGTGGCACATATGGAACAGATCCTTTGTGTACATTGGGTGTAAATCAACCCCGTTGTAGTCGATTAAAAAATGGCGGATAGCCGTCATTCCGGGCTTGACCCGGAATCCAGAAGCGGTCAGCCAGTGAGCATAGAAGCTGCCATGCTGCATTCATGCCTCCTGCTATGGATTCCGGCGTTCGCCGGAATTACGGAACCTTGCATTTTTAAGCAGCTTCTCTATAACGGGGTTAAATTACACCCGTGTACATTGATTTGATCTGTTTTTCCCAGCCCCAGGCATAAGAATCAAACCCATTGCATGAAGCCCGCATGTCTGCGCGCGAGAAAAACCGCCTGGGGTTGAGATCTTCCACCAGTCGAGCTCTCAGGGGATTGAGGTGGATATAGCGCACCAGTTCGAGCAGGTACGGATCTTCCTCGCATAAAATGGATAGCGATTTTGAAACAGATGCCCTTGACGCCGATGCCGCCGGTTTACGCTGACCGCATAGCCGGTCAAAAGCCGGTTATCACCGTTGCGATTGGTGCTGTGCCGGTTTGCAGCAGCAGATGGACATGATTGGGTATCAGCGCCTATGCAAAGCACTGGGTTTGGGTGTCGGACAATATCACTGACAAGCGGGTCAAAAAATTATCCCGATCCATGTCATCAAAGAAAATGTGTAATTAGCGACGTCCCTTCATT
>Ga0351886_10085_pt1 | contig 48519 bp, 40 predicted proteins | sample TotcelFGM3001L14_FD_206761 | JGI IMG/M metagenome (GOLD analysis project Ga0351886, IMG submission 206761) | Enriched cells from coal bed in the Powder River Basin, Montana, United States - Total cells FGM rep3 HSBNCT.FGM.300.1.L14 ... | reverse complement strand
TATACATGGACATTGGCCAAGAGATCGGTTTTGGAATCCAATTGCTTTACCCAGTAAAGGGCGCGCTCGGCCAACGGCTGGGAATTGGCCAGGATCAACACGGAGTTGAGGCGGCCCACCGGCATGAAGCTGACCCCGAAGCTCTCCTTGCCCTTTTGGGCCAGATTGCCGTAGGCCGAAAAAATGGTCTCCAACTCATTGATGATATCGGTGGGGTCGGTATTATGCACCTTGACAATGCGCACCAGGGTATTGGCCAGGGCCCGGGTGTCCATCAGGTAAATCAACTTCAACAATTTATCCAGGTTGTCGGGATTGTCGATCAGGACTAAGGAATTATTCGCCGCCGCGCCGATACTGCCGGCATGGGACATCAGGGGCTTCAGGACCGCCACCACTTCCTTGGCTGGGGTCTGCTCCAAAAAGACCACCTGGGCCCGCATGCCCGGAGGGACCGCGCCCCGGCTGTACACCGGCAGGCCCCGGGTGGAGGCTTTATCAGCGGGCACGATGTTATATAAATCGTTGGCCTGGATCATGGTGGCGTCGTTGATGGTGAGGATCGTCTCCATAATCGAGAGCAGTTCGCTCTTGCTCAACTTCCCGGTGGCGCGCACATTGACCGTGCCTTTAACCTTGGGGTCGATATTATAATTGAGCCCCATGGTGTCGGCCAGGACCCGGACGGCTTCCACCAGGTCGGCATTCTTCAGATTGAGGTCGATGGGATAGACTTTCTCCCCTGTGGCAGGAGTGCGGCGGGTCACCGGCATTTTTTTGATGCGGGTGGTCAGGCTTTCCAGGGACCGTTCATCCACCTGTTCCTCTGCGGGCGCCCGCTTCGCGGCCCTGGCATAGGAAGGCGGCGGCTTCGGCGACGGCGCGATGACCCGGACCGGGGTCCGGGCCGGTGCGGGTGGTTGGGGCGGGGCCACCTCCTGGGTGGAGGCGCACCCCATGACGCCGAGAATGATCGACAACGGCACGAGACGTGAGAGCCACCCTCCTTTGCGGCGTTTCCCCACGAAGTTTAGGCAATTGTGCATTAGGTATCCCCTGGAATTCCTATTCCGGAAACTTTAACGTTTTTCGGCCTTCTTTGCCAAGAAAAGTCACTGAATCATTGGATATTTCAAACACTTTAAACCCATTCCATTCCTCTCCCAGATAGACTGCCTCGATATCCGCCTTGCCTTTGCCGCCCGCCCCAAGTTTGCCGCCGATGATGGCCGCCCTGGTCTCCCCGATGAGCATGGTTCCTAAGAGCTGGCGGCCTTCCAGGCTGTCCTGAACTTTGGCAACACTCGCGGTCGAGCTGCTCCGGTCCTGGCTGAACAGGTTCTTGGCTGCAACAGCGCTGAAAGCCGACAGGGGTTGCTGATCCCTGAGAATGGGCGCGGTGGGCATCTCGGGCCCCTTGGCGGCTGGGCCCTGGAACGGCATGTCTCCCCCCCCGCCCCACCAAATACGGATGATCGCCACCAGCAAGAAGGCAATGCCTGCCAGAAGCAAGAGATTTACCGGCTTGAGCTCACGCCGCCAACTCAACTGGGCACCCCTTTTTTGATGACCCCGGAGACCACCATGCTAATCTGTAACGGGATGTCTTTCTTCTCCCCCTTGACCATGCGGGGCGCATTGATATCCAGATCGGGAAGAAACAGGAGCTTTTTATGGTGCTCCAGATGATACAGCAGGGAAACGAGCTGGTTTATGGTGGCGGTCAATTCCGCCTGGACCGGCACCTCCAGATAAAGTCCCGCTTCCCGGGGCGGGAGGACCTTGGCGCTGGTCATCTGGACCCCCTGCTCCTTGGCCAGATTTTTTAGAATCTCCTGGAGTTCAGCCGAAGCCACCGCGGGGTTGGACCCGGAAAGGAACTGGCCTTCCGTCCGGGCCAGGGCGGCCTTTATGGCCTTGTTGGCCGCAATCACCCGATCCTTGCTTTTGAGGAGGCTTTGATATTTGTTTAAAACCTTGCTCTGGTTAACCAGTTCCTGGCTCCATGAATCCTCCAGGCTCAGGAGGGGATTCACCACCGCCAGGTATAAAAAAATCAGCAGGAAGCCTCCGCCCCCAAGCCAGACCAGACGACGCTGGGGCGGTGAGAGCCGCTCAAGGGCGCGGTTCCAGGCCTTAAAATTCTGCTTTAATTTTGAAATGCTCGAGTTTATTGGCATCGGTTACAATGGGTGATGCAAATTCGGTTTTTTTGAGCAACCCTGACTTATCCAGCAGGGGAATAAGGTCCGAGGCGGCGCTCGACAGGCCGCTGAGGTTCACGTACTGTTTGCTGAGCCGCAGATTGAACAGCCAGGTATTACTGGGAATGAGCTGGGTCAATTCTTTTAGAATCGCCAGCTTATCCGGAGATTGGGCGATTTTATGCAAGCTCTCCATCTGCTGGGCCAGGGCCCGGCTCTCCTTCAGGAGGCCCTCGACCTCCTTGGCTTCCTGACTCAATGCGGCTATCTGCCGGTTGACCCGGAAGAGTTCGACGCGGGTGTGGATAAAAGCGCTGATCCCCCACAGGCAGCTAAGGCCCAGCAAGACCAGGAGCAGCATGGTGGTGAAAGAAAATCGTCCCACCCGGATAGCCGCCCTCGCCGCCGGGGGCAGGAGATTGACCCCCAGGGCCGCCGGTCCGAAGCAGGAAAGGCCGGCGCCCACCGCCGGCAGGACCTCGCCCAGGTTCATCTCCGGGGCGAGACCCGGGATGGGCAGGTGGCTGGGATAGATCACCTCCAGTTCATGCTTCTTGAGGGGGCCGGCCTTGAAATCAGCCCCGCCGCGGCCATAGATACCCAAGGCCCTGGGTTCCGGCCGCGCCGCCGCCAGGTCATCGACCTGGGCCAGGATAGCCCGGGATAAGTCCTGACCCTTAAGGTTACGGGCCTGGGCGAAGGCTTGCACCTTGCCGCCCTGAAGGTGAGTCAGCTCAAAGGAGTCGTTCGCATGGAGCAACAGCAGCCAGGAAGGCGGCAGGGGTCTGGCCGACAGGGCAAAGACCTTGGCGGCCGCCACCGGCGCCAACTCAACCGCGACAGGCCTCAGCGTGGCCTCCGTGAGCAGACGCAGGCAATTCTCGATCTGTTCCCGGGGCACGGCCATCAACATGAGGCGGATTTCGGTTTCCGTTTCGGCCAGCACCTGAAAACCATACAAGAGGTTGTCGGCCGGCAAGGGCAGAAACCGGTCCAGTTCATAAGCCACCACCCGGGCCAGATTTTCCGACGCCGCCCGGGGCAGGGAGGCCTGGCGGAAGAAGGCCAGGCGGGGGGAGACCGCCAGGCTTACGGGGCATGACTCCAAACCCCAGGCCGACACGGTTTCCGGCAGGATGAGGCCCAACTCCTCCATCTTCCCGGGTTCAAAAGGAAAGGTGGACCAACGTCCCACCTGGATTCCCGACAGGCTCTTGCGGACCTGGACCAGCGTCAGCCCCTCGCCTCCCAGATAGGCGCCCAGGCCGTCCATGCCGGTCAGCGCCGAGGCCTTCAGGGCATCCCACCACTGGCTGACGTTAGCCCTCATATCCCAGTTCCATTTTAGATTGAGGTTCATCCGGGAAACCCGCTATACCAGGAGGTAATCATCCAGGGGTCCTGCTGGTTTGTTTCTATGCGCACGGTGGCCCGCATTGTTTGACGGCTGCTATTTTTCTTTACCATACCTGTGGCGGTAATCGTAAAAAAAGGAGAGGATCGGAAAGCCATTTGTACACTCTGGCCCAAGGCCGGATTCGCACCTGTGGGGGCAACCCCTTGAAAATTTTGCAACGGCATCGACTGCCGGGTAGCCATGATAGTCAAGGCGGTTTCCCGGGGAAATCCCATGGCTAACAACACCTCCAAAGGGGCGGTATTGATGTTGATCCCGCCGCTGGTTCGCTGGACGGTCAGCCACCGGCTCAGTTGGGGAATCAAGGGGCTGGCCTCGAAACCGCGCACCCAGGCGAGTTCCTCCACCGTCTCGAACCTGCCGTTCTTGACCACATAAGGAGGATTCAGGTTCAGGTAGTAATCGCTTTTGGCCCCGTAAAGACGCGGGTAGTTCCCCTTCACGCGCCAGTCCTGAATGGAATCCACCATGATGCGGACTTGGGGTTCCGGCAGGCCCAACACGGTAAAAAAGCTGTACAGCAGCGGCTCAGCGGCCGCGTTAAGGTTGATCTTGCCGCCTTCGTCGCCGATCCTGACCTCCACAATCCCATCCGGCAGTTCCAGCTCATGGGGCTGCTGGTCTCCCTTCCAGAGGGCGCCGGAGTCCCCCCGGGCCTGGGGGGAAAAGGGGTTCATCCCACTTGTCTCCGCGGATTTGGCGGTCACCAGTTTCCCCAGGGCATAATAAATCCCTGCCTCGGCCAACCGTTGGCACTTATGGGCTTCAGCGAAGTTGCTGGCGAGCTTGAGTTCGGTGCGCCATTCCTGGGCCCAGCTTAAAACCAGAACGCTGATCAGTGTCAGGATCAGGATGACCAGAAGGAGCACCGAGCCTTCCTCTCCGGCGGTCACAGCCCTGGAATTAGAACGATCTGCCGTCATTCCTCGTATCCGATGCATGCAGGTGGATAAACCAGACCAGGGGGGCCTGCCCTTTCTGGGTCAGATAGACCCTGATCCATTGGGGTAAACCCCTGACCTTGACGGCATCCCAGGTCTGAAATTCCTCCGTGCCATGGCCATAAGTAAAACGGAGGGAGGTCAGATCCCCTATGATTATCTGCCTGACTTCCACTCCTTCCGGGTCCCGGAACCAGTTGACGTTCTTGGTTTGTTCCACGGCCAGCACCAGTTGGTCCGACTCATCCCGGCCCGCCAGCACCCGCCAGTAATAAATACCGCCCATATTGTGGGCTTCCAGGGGCACCGGGGTGAAAAACCGCATTTCCGCGGCATTGCCGAGAAAGTAGTGGCGCTGGTCGAGAGAACCGCTGGCGGCGGAAGAAAGGGAGCGCGCCAGGATGGTTTGGGCCACCCGGAGTTCCTGGACCTGCTCCGCGGCCGCCTGCCCGTGTTGCATCGCCTTGAGGCTGAGACTGAGGGCGCCGTAGGCGACCATTGACAGCAGGCTGGTGAGCCCCAGGGCGATCATCAGCTCCAGCAGGGTAAAGCCGGCACTCCCCGCAGATTTTCCCGTCTGAGCCATAGATCACATTGCCTTCTGCGCCACGGTCCTGATGGTCTGGAGTTCCAGGGTCTTGCGCCGGCCCCACTCCTGCCAGGTCAACGTCACCTGGATCAGGGAGCACAGGATCCGCTTGTCGGCGAACGGGTCGGCCAACTCATACTGGGGCGTGACCTGCACCACATAATCATACTGGCCGTCCCGCCCCTGGGAGGTTCCCCTCGCCAGGCTGTGGATTTCACAGTTTTCCTGCAAGATCTTTTCGGCTACCAGCACCGCCTGGGTGTGGCCCCAGGAGGCCTTCTGGGCCCGAAGGGCCGAGGTCAAAACCTGGAGGAGAACCACCAACACCATACCCATTATGGCGGTGGCCACCAGAACTTCCAGGAGACTGAAACCCCCGGCATCGGGTGGGCGGGGAGCCGGGGGCGCCGGACCCGAAAGCGGGCTATCCGTATATCTGGTTTGCGCCATGGTCTAGTTGACGTTGCTCCTCAAGGAGACTTTGCCGGTTATGGGCTCCACTTCCAGGAGATACCGGCGTCCGGTGGGCTCCGCCAGCGCCAGTTTACCGCCGCTGGTGCTGCCGTCCCCGTAGAAGGCGATATATCCCTGGCTCTTCTCCGGGTTCTGCCATACCAACTGGGCGTCGGTGAGGCGCACTCCCTTTAAGGCGCCTTCCCGGGTTGATCCTTCCAGCCGATAGCGGCCGGTCTTGAGGTTGAGAAACAGCCGCACCTTAAATCCCCTGGTGACCGCTTCGCTCCTGGCGGTTCTGAGGGTGGTGGTAAACTCCCTTATGGTGGCGCGGTTCGATTCCCGCTCCCAACTGTTGATCAGGCCGGGCAGCACCAGACCCAGGAGGAGGCCCATCAGGGCCAGTACCGCCATAAGCTCCAGCAGGGAAAACCCGGCCTGGGCCCGGTGGGTGTCCCCGCTGGCCCCCGGTCTCGGGGAGCTAAAAGAAATCTTCGCCAGTCTCATCCGGGGATCACCATTGCCAGCCGCAACCCAGCCCTAGTAATCAGGGGAACAAACACAATAAACCCCCATGGCCGTTTGGGGCCACCCCCAATCATGAAATTCCTGGTAGGGGCGGTTCGCGAACCGCCCCTACGGTTGGATTTTCACGGTAAATCCTCAGGGGGAGGTTTGCCAGTTCGTGATGTCTATGTTTTCTCCTTCGCCCCCTTCGGCGCCGTCGGCTCCCAGGGAATAGAGATCATAGGGGCCATGTTGGCCGGGAAATTTGTAAATGTAAGCCCGGCCCCAGGGGTCTTTGGGGACCGGCTTATCCAGGTAGGGCCCGCCCCAGGCCGGCAGGTTGTCCACTTTATCCCGGAGAGCCTTCAACCCCTCTTCCTCAGAGGGATAACGCCCCACATCCAGATGAAAAAGGTCCAGGGTCGTGCCCAAGAGCTGTATCTGGGTCTGGGCCGTCTTCTGTTTGGCCTTCCCCACCCGGCCCATGAGTCTGGGAGCGACCAGCGCCGCCAGGAGGCCGAGAATGAACAGGACAATCATTAATTCGATGAGGGTGAAACCCTCATTGTGTCTTTCTTTCCTGGTCAATGACACAATTCCTCCCCTTTAAAATTGAATCTCATAGAGATTGAGGATCGGCAGCATTAGCGATATGATGATGAACGCCACCACCAGCGACGTCACCAGGATCAATACCGGCTCCAGCAAGGCCAGAAGGCGCCGGACGGCCTCTCTGGCATCATTTTCCAGGGAGCCGGCGGCGGATAGCAACATGTCGGCCAGATGCCCGGTTTCTTCGCCGATGGCCGTCATTTGCAGGAAGAGTTCCGGGAACATGCCCACTTTCTTGAGCAAACCTGAAAGCTGCTGGCCCTTTTCCACATTTCCTAAAACCCCCTTCAGGGATTTTGCCATGAAACGGTTGTTCACCGAGGCGATCACCACCCTCAGAGACGAAACCATCGGAACGCCGTTGGCCAGCAAGGTCCCGAGAGTCTTGGCAAAAAAGACTGCCGCGACCCGCCGGCTCAAGTCCCCTAAAAAAGGGGCCTTCATCTTGAAACGATCGATCTGGAACTGGCCTTCCGAACTCTTGATCAAACTCCTCAACCCGATGACCGACCCAATTGCCAGGAGCACCCCCACCCACCAATAAGAGCGTAACGCCTGGCTGAGGGCGATTAACAGGATGGTGCTCCAATAGAGATTCTGACCCATATCCTTAAAGAAGGACTCGAAGCGCGGCACCACATAAAGAAGCATGAGGATCATAGACAAACCGCCCACTCCGGCCAGAATCATGGGGTAGATCAAGGCGGTGATGAGATAGCTGCGAAACTCGCTCACCGTCTTTAAATAATCCCCCAGGCGATCCAGGGCCTCTTCCAGGAAGCCCCCGGTTTCCCCAGCCTGGACCAGGCTGACATAGAGGGGGGAAAAGATGCGATGCCGGCTCAAGGCGTCCGCCAGGGTCTTACCTTCCTGCAAATCACGGAGCACCTGGGACAGAACGGCCTTCATGGCCGTCCGGGAGGTCACCTGTTCCAGGGCCTGGAGGCTGCGGTCCAGGGGGAGGCCGGCCTTCAGGAGGGCCGCCAGTTCCTGGGTGAAATTCACTACTTCCCGGGAGGGAATCCGGCCCCGCCGCAGCGGCAGCTTCTCCTGCCACCGGGTGGCCGTTTCGGCCTGGTTGATGCGCAAGGGAATCAAACCGCCCTGCTGCAGGTGCGCCACCACCTGACGCTCCTCCCTGGCCTCCAGGGTGCCTTGAATGACATTCCCGGCGGCATCGGCGGCCCGGTAGGAAAACATCGCCATGCCTTACTCCTGGGTGACTCGCAGGACTTCCTCGACGGTGGTGACGCCTTGGGCCACCTTACTCCAGCCGTCCGCCGCCAGGGTCTTCATGCCTTGACCGACGGCCGCCTGCTGTATGGTGCTGGCATCAGCCCGCTGGAGGATAAACGGCCGAATCACATCATCTACGGTGAGGAACTCATAAATACCCGTGCGGCCTTGATAACCGGTGTGGGCGCAAGCGGGACATCCCTGGCCGTGGAATAGGTGGTCGGTTTTTTTGATCTCGCCCATCCCGACCTGCATCCGGCGCTTTTCTTCCACCTCATAATCGAGCGGTACGGTGGTCCGGCATTCCGGGCAGATGACGCGCACCAGCCGCTGGGCTAAAATCCCCAGGATCGCCGAGGCCAGCAGGAAATCCTCGATGCCCATTTCCAGCAGGCGGGCGATCGCCCCGGAGGCGTCATTGGTGTGGAGGGTGCTAAACACCAGATGGCCGGTGAGGGCGGCGTGGATGGCGATCTCGGCGGTCTCCCGGTCGCGGATTTCGCCCACCAGCACCACATCCGGGTCCTGACGCACGATATGACGCAACGCCCGGGCAAAGGTCAGTCCGATGGAAGATTTTACCTGCATCTGGGTCACCCCCGCCAGCCGGTATTCCACCGGGTCTTCAATGGTGATGATCTTTTTTTCCGAGGAGTTGATCCGTTCCAAAGCGGCATACAAAGTGGTGGTCTTACCACTGCCGGTGGGGCCGGTGACCAGGATCATGCCGTAGGGTTTGTGGATCATCTGGTCAAATTGCTCCAGCTCCCGGGACGGAAACCCCAGGCCGTGGAGATTGAGGATCACCTTCTCCCGGTCCAGGATGCGGATAACCATGCTCTCACCCATGAGCGTGGGCAGGGTGGACACCCGGAAATCGATATCGTGCCCCTTAACCTTGAGGCGGAAGCGGCCGTCCTGCGGCAGCCGGCGCTCGGCAATATCCAGACGGGCCATGATCTTTAAGCGGGAGAGGACTGCAGCCTGTAAGCCTTTGGGGGGCGACTCCGCCTCATAGAGAATACCGTCCTTGCGATAGCGGACCCGGAAGGCTTCCTCAAAAGGTTCCAGGTGGATATCACTGGCCCCCAACTGGATCGCCCGCAGCACCAGGAGGTTGACCAACTGGATGATGGGGGCTTCACGGGCCATATCCCGGAGCTGGCCGATTTCCGCGGTCTCCTCTGTCTCCACATCCAGTTCTTCGGCTTCCAAATCGCCCACCAACCGGGACATAGGACCGCCCGGCTCATAGGCCGCCTGAATAAACTCCAAGATCTCGGTCTCGGCAGCCTTGACGGGAACCACCGGAACTTTGAGAGCGACCTCCATCGCGGCCCGCAGTTCCTGGTCTTCAGGTTGGGCCATGGCCAGGAGAATGTGGTTATCTTCCCGTTTCAAAGGGAAAACCAGGTTCTCCCGTAAGTAGCGCACCGAAAGTCCAGGAAAGGACTCGAAGGCGGCCAGGTCTTTCAGGTTCGTGGGGGTGTCCATCCCGGGCCCTGCCTTTACGGCTCGAAGGTCAGCAAGTAAAAACCGAATATTATTTTATTATAATCTTTTTTATGGCCCTTGACGAGTTCCCGGGGCATCCCCCTGGGCAGAAGTTCTCATGATGGAGAGGGAGAGGGGCCGATTTCCGTGGGATGGACCAGCGGGGCTAGAGACCGGAAGCATGTTTTTCCAGGAGGCAATAGAGCCCCATGACCTGGGTGACGAATTCCTGGGTCTCTTTGATGGCCGGAACTTGATGACCCGCCGAGATTACCCGGTTATACCCGGCATTATACCCGGCCAGGGCCAGGGGCACGTTCCCCTGAAAGTAATCCAGCAACTGCCGGAAATAGCGGCACCCCGCCAGGATATTTTCCCGGGGGTCGAAGGGGTCTCGCACCCCTAAAGAAGCCGCGGTTCCCGGCATGAGCTGCATCAACCCCATGGCTCCCTTAGGAGATACGGCCTGATGGGCAAAATTTGATTCCTGCCGGATGAGAGCCAGGACCAAGGGAACCGGCAGTTGATACAACTCAGCCGCCTCGACGATGCAGGATTGCAGGGCCGGAGAAACCCGCCCTAAAAAATTCACCGGGCTATTCCGGTCGGACCTGACTTCAGCCGCCGCATGGGTAAAAATATGCACCACGCCGCGGCGGTCTCGCTGGGCGACCACCATCGGGGCCGAACCGGAAGGCGGCCTGACCAGCTCCGGTCCCCAGGCCATGGCCGGAGAAGTTGGGGTCACCGGAGGGTCATGGGCGGCCGCCGGCGCCGCGAGCGCCCCGGCCGCTGCCATTATCGGCGCCTCGGGCAAATCCGGGGCCGGGGCGTTGACAATCTGCCAGACGCCTTGGGAGTCGCGGTAGCGGTGAACGGTTTTGCCGACCCAGGCCGGGGAGTGGCTCAGGAGTTTGGCTTCAAGGTAGGCCGCCACCTCCGGTCCCAACTCCGGGCACGACACCGTATGCACGGCCGGAAGAATCGCCGCGGGGGGGCGCGCCTGCTTCTGAACCGGCGGGGCCGGGGTCGCCGGCGCCATCAGCGGCGCCTCGTCCGACCCCACATTCGTGATATGAATTACCCCCTGGCGGTCCCGGCGAATGACAATTTTGCCGTCGGAGGATGGCATGACCGGTTGAGATGGAGAGTAGGATACCCGCTGAAGAGGGACGGCGGGTGTCCCGGCCGGAGCCGCCCCGGGCTTGGAAACCGGGGCCTGAGCCTGGGGAGCAGCTTCTCTGGCGGGCGAGGCGATGGGAGCTTTTCCGGGGAAGCTGCCGGGAGGAGGGGTTGCTACAGGGCTGGGAGGAGTTGCCGGACTGCCCTGCTGCTTTGACCCGGTGTTGCTAATGTGGAGGGTACCCTGACTATCAGTAAAGCTTTCAATGTCACGGGCCTGGGCAACGAGGGCAAGCTGCATCATCCCCAAAACGATAATGAGCCCCTTCCCCCAGTTCATATCGCCACCCGCACTTCTTAGGAAATCTCTCCCAAGTCTGCCTCGGTTTCAAAATGGTTGTTAAGACGTCTAAGCCGGGTAACTCCCCCCCCAACTATCTGCATGTGTAGCCGAATTTCTCGTCACCGGGATCATATCACAATTTCCCCGGAAGAAGAACTTTTTTGTTTGATATTTGGGCATACTACACCCTTAGAGGCAAGCTCTTAAATCAAAGCATGAGGGCGGAAATCCGAGGTTGGGAAATCTCGGAGGAGAAAGGCGGGTTGCCGCTGACCCGGAGTGGCCCGGATCAGGGCAATGGCTTCTGCCATCCCTACCGAAGCCGCGAATGGAGAAGAATTGATTCGGGCCACGAGGCTATCTGGGCTCCGGTAGTTTTCCCAGGTGTTAATTTAGGGCACGGGGCAAGTCGAGCCCTATTTCCGGATCCGGCAATGGGGTAGCCTGGCGGAGGATCTCCGCCGAATGGAGCGGTTTTTTTCTTAAGGCGGAGAACCCCGCCCGGATCACTCAGGACGGGGGCTTGCCGTTATCCTCGGCCAGCAACCTGGTGAGGACGGGCAGAAGTTCCGTTTGGACCTTGCGCTTGGGCACATAGGCGCTGACCCCGGCCGCGGCCGCGTCAGCCCTATGGGCCTCATCGTCATAAATGGTGAGCAGCACCACCCGGGTGGCGGGCAGCGCCGCTTTGATGCCCTGGGCCGCCTCGATGCCGCTTATTCCGGGAAGGCCGATATCCATGATGACCAGGCAGGGAGACATGGTCCGGGCCATGGCGACCGCTTCCTCGCCGCTGCCGGCTTCCAGCAACTGGTAGCGCGGGAACGATAGTTCCAGCCATTCCCGCAGCGATTGGCGCACACCTTGGTGATCCTCCACTATCAGGATGTGAGGGCTCATATTTTTTCCTTATTTTTCAGAGATATTTTCATTTTAGTCATTCATGGGCCTTTGCCCACCCATAAAAACTGAAAAGTCCGTGGCGCGAGTGCCCCGTCCGCCATGTTGGCGCCCCGGGCGCACACTGCACAGGCTGGAAAGCCTGTGCCACCACCATAGATGATGGGGCGGGTCTCAATGCCCGACGCCGTTGGATGGCACAAGTTTTCAACCTGTTTACCCGTCCCGGTAAGGTGGCGGTGCCAACAAAGACTTTTCAGACCGGGGCTTGAGCCTGTTTTAGACCAAAGAGCACCCAAAAGACTTTTTTTGTCATTCTGAGAGCAGCGAAGAATCTCTCTTTCTAAGGCCGCCGGGATTCTTCTCTCCGCGGCGCTCCGCCCAGAATGACATGAATATTCAAGGTTTTTTACTGCAACTTCGTTTTAGACCACCCCCCGGCCATCGGCCGGGAACCCGGGGAGGCTCATCGGCTCAACTCCACCACCACCCGGGTGCCCTGGCCGGGCTGGGACTCGATGCGGCAGCCGCCGCCGACTGACGCGGCCCGCTCGCTCATGGTCATGAGGCCCCAGAGGTGGCGTCCCTCCGGCTGGCCCAGCCGCTCCTGGTCGAAGCCGACGCCGTTGTCGGTGACGACCAGACGAATCGTGCCGTTGTCCTCCGCCTCGGTCAGGAGTATCTTCGTGGCCCGGGCGTGCTTGGCTACATTGGCCATGGCTTCCTGCACAATGCGGAACAGGGCCAGTTCCACCGGCGCGGCCAGGCGAGGGACCGCCTCCTGGCCCTGGACATCCACGCCGATGCCCGTCTTTTTGGAGAACTCGGTTCCATACCAGTGCAGCGCCGACAGCAGCCCGTAGTCGTCTAACATGGGGGGCCGCAAATCAGCCATCACGTCCCGGATGGTCTCCCCGATTTGCTCCACCAGCGCCACGGCCCCGGCCATCCGGCCCCGAAGCCTGGCCGCCGCCTTCGGGGGCATTTCGGTCTGGAGCAGGGTCAGAGTGAGGCTCAGCGCGGTGAGGCTCTGACACACCTGGTCGTGCAGCTCCCGGGCCAGGTGCTCCCGCCCCGTTTCTTCGACATCCGCCAGCCGGGCCGCCAGGGCCCGGAGCTGGCCGCTTTGCCGGACAATCTCCGCCTCGGCCCGCTTGCGCTCGGTGATGTCCTGCAAGATCAGCAGGTTCTTGCTGCCGATCCGGGTGCCGAATATTTCGACGATGCGCACTGTGCCATCCTTGCAGGTCACCCGGGATTCGGACGGTTCGATATCCGTATGATCCCGCTCCGCCTTTTCCACGGCCTGCCGCCAGTTGGCTATGCCTTTGAGGCGGTGGTCCTCGTCGGGATAGGCGCACCGCCACCAGTCCTCCAGGTTCGGGATATCGTCAAGGTTATAGCCAAAAGTTGTCAGGAAACGGTCGTTCAAATACTCAATATCACTCCACAGATTAATAATGAGGACCGGAATCGGAGATAGCTTGGTCAGTCGCCGGAAATGTTCTTCACTCTGGCGCAAGGTGGCCTCAATCCGCTGCTGCTCGGACATCGCTTTGGCCAGCTTGAGGTTGCTGAGGCTCAGCCTGGAAACCAAGGCCGAGAATTTGGTCAGAAAATCCATCAGGGGCTTGACCCGCGCCCGACTGATACGTGGCACCCGTTGCAGCGCTGACAGATACTGGTCCTGATCAAAGCCATATTTGGCCGCCTGATCGATGAACAACTGCTCATCAACGGGTTCATCGTCGTAGAAGAACTGACCGGTGTAGATATTTCCGACGTGCTTGCCGCCGATGAACAGGGGGGTCGCCACATCCCAGAGGTGGTTCTGGCATTTGTAGGCCGCATACTCGCCCGGCCGCAAATTCCGGGCCAGGAAGAGATCACTTTGGGTGCAGTTTTCCGCCGCCTGGGGATGGACCCGGTGGAATTGGGTGCAGATGTCTTGCCAGCCGGTGGCCACCAGCACCTTCCCCTGGAGATCGATAATCGCCATGGCCATGCCCGTCAGCCTGGTAAAGTCCTCCATCAGGGCTTGAACCGCCGAGGTATCGAGAATGTTGCTTAAATCCTCATCGATGATCGCTGCATCCGGAGAGAGAATAGAATCCAGCTTTAGCCGTAACCTTTCTTCGGTGGCCCGCAAGGATTCCTCGGCTTGCTTGCGAGCTGTCATATCCTGGAACATACAGTGGGTGCGCACAAACCGGCCCTGCTCGTCAACTGAGACCCGCGCGAAAAAAGAGACGGTGATCTGGGCGGCGTCTTTGCGCACCATCTCAAATTCTAAAATGCACACCTCCCCCTTACCCTTAAGGTAGGCAAAGCGCTCCGGAAACCGCTCAAAATAATCCGGCGGGAGAAAGTCGCCGAACCAGCGGCCGATCACCTCTTGCCGGGAGTATCCCAGGAGGTCCAGCCAGGCCTGGTTGACCTCCCGGATAATGCCGTCTTCGTCCAGGGATTGGTAGCCTAGAGGGGCTTTTTCAAACAGCAGGCGGAACTTTTCTTCGCTGTGGCGCAGGTCGTCTTCGGCTTTTCGGCGCCGGGTGATGTCGGTGATGGCCAGGCGATACTGGACAACTTTGCCCCCGGCCTCGACCATCGCCAGACTCTCCAGGGATATGACGCAGGGAGAGCCTTGCGGGGGATTGATCTCCAGTTCCGCAGACTGGGGGGCGCCGGCTGGCAGGCGTCTGAGGTAGGCATGGAAGGCCTGGCGGTCTTCGGGAGCGACAAACAGGATGAAAGGCTTATGGAGTAATGTGTCCCGGGGCGCCCCCAATAACCTGGCCGCCGTGAGGTTGATGTCGGCGATGAGCCCTTGCGGGTCCAGGGTGACATATCCCACCGGCGCGAAGTCATAGAGATCGGCATAACGGTTCCCAGTCTCGATGACGGTTTCCTGAACCCGGCGCAGTTCCTCGTTCTGCCTCTCCAGTTCGATCTGGCTTACCTTAAGTTCGTGTACCAGGCGCAGAACGTCATCCGGGGGCAACTGTTGCAGGCCCAGCCCACCAGCCGCCAGTAATTGCTCGGCCCGGTCCCGCAGGTTGCCGGGAACCTTGGCAGGGGAACGCTTCTTGGTCATGAAGTTTCTCTCATAAGCGCGGTTCGAAGGCCGGTGCGCCCCGCTCTATGGCTAAAGGACCATAGGACGCCAGCCCATTTTCTTTTTGTATCGGCAAGTTTCAGTTAATCCTAAAGAACCTTGTCATACTCCCCTCTTTGCCCCTGCCGGTCTACAGCACTTCCGCGATACGTTTCTCCGATGTATCACCAGGTCTTGCACCAGGAGCATCGCCGGCCATTAAGGTCATTTCCACCGCCGGCCCCGCACCTTGCACGAACCACGGGGAAATTTTTAAAAAAATGACCTCAAGGGATTGACATTGGCTATTTTTCTGATACAATTATTTTTAAGTTTTTAAGCCCCGCTGCGTGCGGGGTTTTTTTATTCCCAACGCCTCCAGCCCGGATCAGTCAATTTTAGCGGTAAGGAGAGGCTGGGATAAAAAATCGCCTTTCCATTTGCCCATCCCTGCTTTATCATCGATGTATCGAGAACCATGAATTATCCTCAAGGAGGCCCCATGGATATCCTTGCCAGCCTGACCCCCATCTTCAAGCCCGGAAGCGTTGCGGTCATCGGCGCTTCCACCGCCCCCGGCAAACTGGGCCATGACATTCTGGCCAATCTCAAAAACGGCGGCTTCCCCGGGGCGCTGTATCCCATCAACCCCAAGGCCGACGAGATCTTGGGCCTTAAGGTCTATAAAAGTATCGGCGATACCCCGGCGGTCCCGGATCTGGCGGTGGTGGTGATTCCGGCCCGGATCGTCGCCGCCACCCTGGAACAATGCGCCGCCAAGGGCGTCAAGGCCGCCATCGTCATCACCGGCGGCTTTGCCGAGGCCGGTCCCGACGGGGAGCGCCTCCAGGACGAACTGGCCCAGGTTATCCGTCAGACCGGGATGCGGGTCATCGGCCCCAATTGTCAAGGGGTCAACATGCCCCATGAACTGATGTGCGCCTCCTGGCCGCTGATCACCACCCGGGGCCGGATCGCCTTCGCCTCGCAATCCGGCACCGTGGGCGCCGCCTTCCTGGATATGGCCGCGGCCGAACACCTGGGGGTCAGCGGCTTCGTATCCCTGGGCAACCGGGTGGACGTGGATGAGGCCGAGGTGCTCATGTACTTCAACCAGGACCCCCACACCCAGGTCATCGCCCTCTATCTCGAAGGGGTCAAACGGGCCTCCTATTTCCTCGACGCCTTAAGGGAGGCGGAAAAACCGGTGGTTATCCTCAAGGCCGGCCGCACCCTCCAGGGCAGCCGGGCCGCCGAGTCCCACACCAAGTCCATGGCCGGGACCGACGCCATCTATGAGGCCCTGTTCCGCAAGTACCGGGTCCACCGGGCCGACACCCTGGAGGAACTCTTCGATTTTGCCAAGGCCCTGGCCTATCTTCCCAAGCCCAAGGGCCGGAAGCTCATGATCAGCACCTCCTCCGGCGGGGCGGCGATCCTGGCCATCGACGAGGCCGAAAAACATGGCCTTTTGGTTCCGGAACCCAATCCCATCCTGAAAGAACGGCTGCGGGAGATGCTGCCGGCCCACTGCGCCGTAGGCAACCCGGTGGATCTGACCGGCGACGCCATCAGCGCCCCGGACCTCTACAAGCAGGTGATGGACAAGACCAGGGAGGAGTACGACACCCAGGTGGTGATCTTCGGGGACCCCATCCCCGGGGCCTCCCAGCAGGTCACCCCCGGCGCCTCCGAGCTGGTCGTTTATCTGGGCGGGGCCGAGGTGGAGCGGGAAGAACGCCGGAAGTTTTATGAAGCGGGCATCCCGGTCTATCCTACCCCGGAGCGGGGGATTGCGGCCCTGGCCCAATTCTTCCGGTTCGACCCCCGGCCCGCGCCGGCCCCGGGCCGGCCCCCGGTGGCGGTCCCCGAGGGGCTCCAGCTGGTACCGCCCCCGGAAGCCGCCGCGATGATCTCCAAGGCCGGGATTCCCGCCGCGGCCGCGCCCCTGGCGTTGGAGCCCGAGCAGGCCGTGGAACTGGCCCGGGGCTTCGGCTACCCGGTAGCCATGAAAATCGCCTCACCCCAGCTCGCCCACAAGTCCGATATGGGCGGGGTCTACCTGGGCCTAGAAAACGACGAGGAAGTGCGCCAGGCCTACCAGGAGATCATCGAGGCCACCCGGCTCTATGAGCACTGGGTCACCGTCCACGGCGTCAGCATCTCCCCCATGGCCAAACCCGGCGGCCTGGAAGTCATCCTGGGCGTCATCACCGACCCCCAGTACGGCCCCACCCTGATGTTCGGTCTGGGCGGCGTCAACACCGAGATCTACAAAGACGTGGCCTTCTGCATCCTGCCGGCGGAAGACGCCGAATTAGAAGACCTGATGACCAGAATCAAGGGATACCGCCTGCTCACCGGCTACCGGGGCCAACCCCCCCGGGACACCAAGGCCCTGCTGGCCGCCATGAAGGCCCTGGCCATCTTCGCCGGCAAACACCCGGAACTGGACCAGATCGAACTCAACCCACTGCTCCTCTACGAGAAGGGCCTATTCGCGGTGGACGTGCGGATTTTTGCGCGGGGTTAGGAAAAATTTGGGGAAGGGGAAGTAGGGTGCGTCTCACGCACCATCATGCGAAGCGGAGCTGCGCGAACAATTGTCATTCCCAAGCTGGAGCTTGGGAACGAGAGGAAAATCAAACCCTGGTGGCACAGGCTTCCAGCCCATAAGCGCTAACTTAATAAGATTAAGCTAACATTTTGTAAAGAAAAATAGTTTCTTGTCATTCTGAACGGAGCGCAGCGCAGTGAAGAATCTCTCTAACGTGCCGATAATTATGGAGATTCTTCGCTTCACTCAGAATGACAACAAAAGGGTTAATAATGAAAACCAACCTTAGGTTAGCGCTTATGGGCTTCCAGCCTGTGCTAATCTTCGATTATCTCAATCATTTACGATGGCAACCCATGAGCCCCATTAAAGTAATCGTGGAAAAATACCCGGATAGTTACATCGCTTACCCCTTGGGATTAAAAGGGGTGGTGGTTGCTCAGGGTGATACCTATGAGGAAGCTATGGCGGACGTCAAGTCAGCCATTATTTTTCATATCGAGACCTTTGGGCCAGGGACGGTGGAGATTGACACTTCAAAAATGTAGGGTGCGTTTCACGCACCTTCATGCGAAGCGGAGCTGCGCGAACAATTGTCATTCCCAAGCTGGAGCTTGGGAACGAGAGGATAAAATGCGGCACATGACTCCCGCCTGTGTCAAATGAATCTAAATAATGAATAAAGACCTATTAGATAAAATTAATCTTGATCAGGTTAAAAGTTTATTAGAGATTGCAACTAAGGCAAGAGATAATTTTGGGGATAGGGGGTATTGGATAACCAATTTTAATAGGGCTATTGATGGTATTAGAGCCAGATTTTTGGTTTAAAAAATCATTATAATAGTCTTCAGTCTATTCGGCATGAAGAAATTTCAGATCTTCGAAACTATAATTTTATAGAACTTGACCATCATTTGTCTGATATATTATTTAACTTAGATTCTTCAATTGAGTGCTTTGTTTTTTGCTTTGAATGCATTCGGATATGGCGTGATAGATTGTAATCTTTTTATATCAATCGAAGACGAGAAAAAATTAAAGAAAATAAAACCCGATAATATCTTTGTTGAAAAGAATAATGCACATTATAATAAATATTTCCCTAACCTTATGAATTATTGGTTAGAAAATCCTCATCATAAATACCATGTTACTCCTAAACAATTATGGAAATCAATTAGAGATAATCATGATGTTTCAAAACACCGTTCACGCTTATGTCATATGGTCACAGGCTCTGATAAAGAGACCGACATTCTTCTTGATAAAAATCCCAAGAAACCATTGATCGAAGAAATCGTATTTGAAGATTTTTATCCATGGAGTTTAAATGACCATTTGAAAGAATTTGTACCATTTTTTAATAAAAGCATGACTCTTGTTATTCAGGATATTGAGCAGTTTTTACAACAATCAAATTAATATTTTAATTTAGAACAACTAATATGAAATTCCTAGAATTCTTCCGCCTCCAGACCCGTCAGGAAGTCCTGGCCCATTATGACCGGTTTGCCCCGGTGGGGGTGGAGGAACTGGATCTGGCTGCGGCCGGCGGCCGGGTCCTGGCCGCGCCCATCACGGCGCCGGAGGATGTGCCGGGGTTTTGGCGCGCCACCATGGACGGCTACGCCGTCCGGGCCCAAGATACTTTTGGGGCCAGCGTCGGGGCGCCCCAGTACCTGGAAATCAAGGGCGAGGTGCCCATGGGGGTAGCCCCCACCAGGGGCGCGGGTCCGGGGGAGACCCTGCGGGTGGCCACCGGCGCCATGCTGCCCGAAGGCGCCGACGCGGTGGTGATGATCGAATACACCGCCGAGCACCCGGACGGCACCCTCGAGGTGCGCCGGGCCGTGGCCCCCGGCGAAAATGTGCTCCAGCCCGGCGAGGACGTGGCTCGGGGCGAGATGCTCTTTCCGGCCGGCCGGCGGCTGCGGCCCCAGGAGATCGGCCTCCTGGCCGCCTTGGGTTTAGGACGCCTGACGGCTTATCAAAAACCCCGGGTGGCCATTATCTCCTCCGGGGATGAGATTGTCCCTCTGGACGCCAAACCCCGGCCGGGCCAGGTGCGGGATTCCAACGCTTACCTGGCCGCGGCCCAGGTGGCGGCGTGGGGCGGCCTGCCCCTGATGCACGGCATTATTCCCGATGATTTTGACGCCTTGCGCCAAACCCTGGCCGCGGCCTTAGATGCCGCGGATCTGATCCTGATTTCCGGCGGCAGCTCCGTGGGCGTCCGGGACCTGACGCTGACCGCCATCCAGGACCTGCCCGGCTCCGAGATCCTGGTGCACGGGGTGGCGCTCCGGCCCGGCAAACCCACCATCCTGGCGGCCCTGGGGCCAACGCCCAAGCCCCTCATGGGGCTGCCGGGACACCCGGCCTCCGCCGCGGTGGTCATGGAGGTGCTGGGCCGGCCACTGCTGCTGCGCCTGGCGGGCGCAAGCCACCAGTCCCCCTGGGGGCGCCGCGTGAGTGCGGTGCTGTCCCGGAACCTGGCCGGGGCCTCGGGCCGGGAGGACTACGTCCGGGTGCGCCTGCGCCGGGAGGATGCGACCCTGTGGGCCGACCCGGTCCTGGGGCCTTCGGGGCTGCTGTCCCCCCTGGTCAAAAGCGACGGCCTGGTGATGATCCCCCTGGGAGTGGAAGGTTTATTTAAGGGGGAAGAAGTGAGCGTGCAGTTGTTCGGCGGGTCGTGATGCCTGTCGTTTCATGGCAGGCGATGGTGAGAAGCGCACGGCGCATTTTCATAATCGTCATTATGAATTAAGCCGGGCTGCGTTCATACACGTTAAGATAAGGTCCTTGTAGGGGCGCACCTGTGTGCGCCCTCGACCCAAGGCGGACACATGGGTCCGCCCCTACAGAAGATAAATTACCTGTATGACCGCAGTTTGGCATTAGGCCGTTTGGGATGGGAACCAGGCGCTACGAATCTTGAATAAAAAAGGGCAGGCCCGGGGGCCTGCCCTGATGGTTTCGGGCGGTAAGGTCTGGAGGCCTATTTAGCCTTAGCGGGGGCCGGAGCGCTCACGGGTTGGACGGCCGGCGTGATGTCTTTCTCGGGTTTGGTCTCCGCCGGCAGATTCCGGCGGAAGGCGCCGGAGGACTTGTCTAACTGGGCCACCGCCAGGTTGTAGTCATAGAGGGCCATGAGGTAATCGCCCCGGAAGGAACCGAAGCGCTCGAAGGCCTGGAAGATGTCGTCCATTTTCCCCAGCCCCATGTCGAAGTTGCTGAACGAGGTGACCAGCCAGCGGCGGGCATTGATATAGGCCTTCTCCATGCCCACGGACCCCTTGTAATTTTCCTGGACCTTGCCGTAATCCCTGGCGACCTCCACCGGGATGCCCATGAGGGCATGTTTTTCGGTGTGCTGCAATTGGGCGAGTTCGGCCCGGGCCTGGCCGATTTTCGATTTCAGGATGCCGAAATCAAAGTGCCACTTGGCCCCCAGCATAGGTAAGGCGCCGTTGTCATTAAAAAAATCGTTGTTATACGGGTCGGGGTTATAGTCCCGGCCCGGGGCGCCGGCCACCTGGCCCACCACCGCAAAGAAGAAAGACGGATAGCGGTCGGCCTTGGCCGCGTCCACCAGCAGTTGCCGGGCCACCAGGCCGCTCTTGAGCTGGGTAAATTCAGGCCGCATCTCCAGGGCCGTGCGGATATAATGGTCCAGACTGCTCGGAGCGGTGGGCGCCGGCAGTTCCTGGGGCACCTGGAAATCATGGCTGGGGCCGTAGCCCACCAGTGCTTTCAGGGCCTGGTAGGCCACCTTGGAGCCTTCGTCCGCCTGGGCGGCAAATTTTTCTACTCCGCCTTCATACATGGCCAGGCGGTACTGGTCGCTCTCCTTGACGTTGGGTGAATTGACCCGCAGGAGGCGGGTAATCCGTTCCCGGCTATCCCGCAGGTAGGTGCGGGCATCGGCCACCGCCTCCTTGCCCTGGTTCGCCAGGATCAGGCCGTAGTACGCCTGGGCCACCTGGACCATGACCTCGCCCTTCTTGAGGTCCACCCCGGCCTTTTTGACTTCGATGTTCTTGGCCGCAGCTTCTTCCCGGTAGGCGATTTTGCCGAAGGTATAGAGAGGCTGGATCAGCGAGAACGTCAGGTTGCCAAAGACGTTCACGCCGTGGATCTTGCCTTTGGGGTCCGGGTAAAAGAGGGTTTTGTTTTCGCCGACCTGGCGCACCTCGCCCCGCCGGGCATTAGAAACCACCCCGCCGGTGGCGACGGCATCGAATTGGGGCCAGCGGTAGCCGTGAACTTCATTTTTCTGCTCTTTCGCAAAAATCACTTCGCTCTTGGTGGCTTTGACCTCGTGGCTGTAATCCAAGGCCATGACGGTGAGTTGTTTCAGGGTCAGCACCTTATTTTCGGCGCCGCCGGCCGCCAATGGCGCCAGCACAAGGACCAGGGCCAGCAGTGCTCCCCCTATACGGGCCCAAAGAACCATATCCCCCTCCTTTGTTACCGGAATTGCTTGTGGCTCAGACTCAAAACATTCTCATTATTAACGATAATACTCGGCCCGATAATATCAACTATGCGCCCAAAATTCATCTAATTTCTTATAGGGATAATCTCCCGGTTCTCGAACCCCGGAAACAATTGCATCAGGGAGGACAAATCAGTTAATATTACTATTTAGGTTAAAATAAGGGGAACCTATGACCGAGCCCAAACGGATTCTGGTTACCGGCGGAGCCGGTTTCATCGCCTCCCACGTGGCGGACCAGTTGGTAGCCGCCGGCCACGACGTGACGGTGGTGGACAACTTGAGTATGGGAAAACGGGAATATGTCCCGGCCGCGGCGCAGTTTTATCCCTATGACATCAAGGCGCCGGAGACCGTTGAGCTCATCCGCGGCTGGCGGCCCCAAGTGATCGTGCACCATGCCGCCCAGATGAGCGTCCAGGTTTCGGTGAGCGACCCCATCTTCGACGCCCGGGAAAACATTCTCGGGTCGCTCAATCTCTTGCAGGCCGCGGCTGAAGCCAAGGTGGAGAAGGTCATCTTCGCCTCCACCGGCGGGGCCATTTATGGCGATGACGCCCCCCTGCCGGCCCGGGAGACGGATCGGGCCCGGCCCGAGGCCCCCTACGGCATCGCCAAACTGGCGGTGGAGCACTATTTGCACTTTTATCAGCGGGAACACGGCATTATCCCCATCGCCCTGCGCTACGCCAATGTTTACGGGCCTCGCCAGAACGGCATGGGAGAAGCCGGGGTGGTGGCCATCTTCATCGAAAAATTCCTGGCCGGACAGCAGCCCCGGATCAACGGCGACGGCTTGCAAACCCGGGATTTTGTCTTTGTGGGGGATATTGTGGCCGCCAATCTCCTGGCCCTGGCTTACCCCAAGGCCGGGGCCTTCAACATCGGCACCGGGCGGGAAACGGATATCCTGACTATTTATCTGAAGCTCCAGGAGTTCCTGGGTTCTCCCCTGGGGCCGGTGCACGGCCCCGCCAAGCCCGGGGAACAGCGCCGGAGTGTCCTGGACAGCACCCTGGCCCAGGCAGAGCTGGGCTGGCAGCCCCGGGTAAGCCTGGCCCAGGGCTTGGCCCAGACCGCGGCGGCCTTCCGGGAGGCGGCGGGGTGATAATTAATTATATGAGGCCATCGGGCTCTAACCAGTAAGCTAAGGACACGGGACGGATTTGCCGTATGCAGAGCATGATCGAAGTGCAGGACCTCACCAAGTACTACGGTCCGCAATTGGCCGTCAGCCGCCTGGATTTCCAGGTGGCGGCCGGGGAGATCGTGGGCTTCCTGGGCCCCAACGGCGCCGGGAAGACCACCACCTTGAAGATCCTGGCGGGATTTTTGGCCCCGTCGTCGGGTACGGCCAGAATCAACGGCCACGACTGCGTCACCGACTCCCTGGCGGTGCGCCGCTCCCTGGGGTACGTGCCGGAGAACGTGGTCATTTACCCCGACCTCACCGTGACCCAGTTTCTGCGGTTCGCCGCCCGGGCCAAGGGCGTTACGGCCAAGGCCGAAACCGGCGAAGTTGACCGGGTGGTGGCGGCCTGCGGTCTGGAAGGGGTCCGGGGCAAACTGGCGGGGGCCCTGTCCAAGGGCTATCGCCAGCGGCTCGGGTTGGCCCAGGCCCTGGTAAACCAGCCCCCGCTGCTCATCATGGACGAGCCCACCATCGGCCTGGACCCCTCCCAGATCGTGGAAATCCGCCAGTTGATCCAGAACCTGGAGGGCGCCCACACGGTGATGCTGAGCAGCCACATCCTGCCGGAGGTGAGCCAGTTGTGCCACCGGGTGATCATCATCAACCGGGGCCAGATCGTGGCCAGCGACACCCCGGAAAACCTCTCCCGGCAACTGGGTCAGGGGTCCCGGGTATTGATGACGGTGGCCGGACCGGACGACCAAATTGTGGCCGCCCTTACGGCCGTCTCCGGGGTCAACCGGGTCCTCGGTCAGGGAGAGGGGAACTACCTGGTGGAGGCCGGCCACGGCGTGGAGCTGCGCCCGCAGTTGGCCCGGGTGGTGGTGGAGCGGGGCTGGCAACTCCTGGAATTGAAGTCCCAGGAGTTTACCCTGGAAGAGGTGTTCATCAACCTGGTAACGGAAGAAACCACGGAAGAACAGTCATGATGCAGATCAGAGGTTGGCTGGCGGTGGTGCGGAAAGAATTAACCATCTATTTCGGTACCCCGATTTTCTATATCACCGGATTTTTCTTTCTGCTCCTGGCGGGATATTTTTTCTACACCAACGCCGTCTATTACAGCATCATCAGCTTCCAGGCGGCCCAGCAGGCGTCAAACCCCCAGGTGGCCGCCCAGCTCAATCCCCTGCAGATGGTCTTCCGGCCCCTGTTTGCGGTCCTGGGCATCATCCTGCTGTTTCTGGTGCCGTTCATCACCATGCGCCTGATGGCCGAAGAGAAGCGCTCCGGGACCGCGGAACTGCTGTTTACCTACCCGTTGACGGATTGGGCGGTGATCGCGGGCAAGTTCGGGGCCGCCTTGCTGATCTATCTCATTCTGCTGGCGTTTACGCTCAGTTATCCCCTGGTGTTGGGCCTGTTCATCCGGCTGGATTGGGGCGCCCTGGGCGCCGGCTACCTGGGTCTGGTCCTGTTGGGGGCCGCCTGCCTGTCCCTGGGGCTGTTTGCCTCCAGCCTCACCGAGAACCAGATTGTGGCCGGGGTGGTGGCCTTTGCCCTGCTGCTCCTGTTTTGGATCATCGGCTGGGTTCAGGAATTGGGAACCGGCGAGTTAGGTAAGGTTTTCCAGTACCTGTCCCTGTTGGACCACTACGAAAACTTTACCAAAGGCGTGATCGACACCCGTGACCTGGTGTATTGTTTGAGTTTCATCTACTTCTTCCTCTTTCTCACCAAGAGACAGTTGGAATCTCGACGCTGGAGAGCTTAACCGTGAGTTGGAGAGATCGATTCCAAAGCCGCCGCCTGCATTATGGGGCCGGCTCCGTAGTTTCGGTGCTGCTGGTGGTAGGCATCCTGGGCCTGGCGGCGGGGCTGGCCGGCTGGCACCCCATGCGCTGGGACACCACCTCGGGGAAGACCCAATCTCTGTCGCCGGCCAGCCTGGCCTTGCTTAAAGAGGTCACCCAACCCCTCACCATGACGGTCTTCATGCCCGAGGCCGCCGGGGAACGCCAGACCGCCAAAGAGGTCTTGCAGCTTTATGAGCATCATAGCTCCAAGGTCACCTACCGCTTCGTGGACCCTGAGCGGGAACCCCTCAAGGCCCAGCAGGCGGGGTACCGGTTTGCCGGCAATGTGCTGCTGGACTACCAGGGGAGGCGCCAGATGGCCGACCAGACCGACGAGAACGCCATCTCCAATGCCTTGCGCAAGGTCCTGAAAAAGGAGCGCCAGAAAGTCTATTTCCTCGCCGGGCACGGGGAACGGGACCTGGCTGACTCCAAGCCCGGAGGGTTCCAGGTCGCCAAAACGGCCCTGGACAACGAAGGCTATGAGGTCGAGTCCCTCAACCTCCTGAGTCGGGGCGCGGTGCCCGAGGATGCGGCGGTGGTCATCGTGGCGGGTCCCAAAAAGCCGCTCTTATCCACCGAGGTGCAGGCCCTGAAGGCCTTTCTATTAAAGGGCGGCCGGCTCTTCATCATGCTGGAGGCCTTTGAAGACGGCGGTCTACAGGGATTCCTGGCGGGTTACGGCGTGGGCCTGGACAACGGCCTCATCCTGGACGTCAATCAGGTGAGCCAATCCCTGGGGCTCAGCGCGGTCATGCCCCTGGTGTCCCAGTACGGCCCTTCCAAGATCACCCAGGATTTCAAGAACCTGGTCACCATTTATCCCATGGTCCGGCCCCTGATATTGAAAAGGGACCATCCGGACGTCACCCTGGTGCCCCTGGCCACCACCATGCCCAGCAGTTATGAGAAGCTGGGGAAAGAGTGGATCAAGGACGATAAAGCCGCCTTCGATGCCAAGACCGACAAGAAGGGACCTTTCACCGTGGGCGCCCAGGCCGAAATTAAGCTAACGCCTCCGAAGGGCGAACCGGGTCGGAAGGGCGAGCCGCCACCGGCCTCCCCGGAGGGAGCCAAGACCTACCTGGTGGTTTTCGGGGCTTCGGATTTTGCGGCCAACAGCTTTTTCAACCTCTTCGGCAACGGCGATCTGTTTTTGAACACCACGAACTTCCTGGCCCAGGCCATGGAGCAGATTACGGTGCGGGGGGCCGGCAAGGCCCAGCTTTTGACCCTCAAAAGCGGGCAGATCTGGACCTTGTTCCTGGTCTGCCTGGCCGGGGTCCCCCTGGTGATGCTGGCGGCCGGCATCTGGGCCTACCGGCGGCGGCGGGCCCAGCGATGACTCTCCGTCGGCTGATCCCTTACGTGGTGGTTTTCCTGATCCTGGCGGTGGCCTACGGGGGCCTGCGCTGGGGGAAGGAACGGCAGATGGCTCGGGACGAAGAGGCTAAAAAAGTCTTCGCTCTTCAGGAAGGCGACCTCAGCGACCTGACCCTGGTCCGGGGAAAAGACGAGGTGCGCCTGGTCAAAAAAGACCAGATCTGGCGCCTTACCGCCCCCCTGGACACCCAGGCCGACCAGACCGTGGTGGCCTCCCTGTTGACCACCCTGGCCCGGCTGCGGATGGAGCGGGACCTGGGGGCGGAAAAGGACCTCAAACCCTTCGGGCTGGATAAACCCGGTCTGGTGGTGAAATTCACCGCCGATGGCCAGCCGCACCAGCTGGCCATCGGCGCCAAGGTTCCGGGAGACCAGAATTATTACGTCCTCAGGGACCAGGACCCCCGCCTGCTGACCATCAGCATGGGCAGCAAGGATTCCCTGGACCGCCAACTCCTGGCCCTCAGGGACAAGACCCTGTTGCCTTTTGTCATGGGCGAAGTCAAGGGCCTCAAGGTCAAGACCCCCAAGACCGCGGTAGCCCTTTCGAAGACCGGCCCCCAGACCTGGGGCTGGGACGGACGGCCTGACTTCCGGGTGCGGGGCGACCGGGTGGAAAAACTCCTGCGAGACCTCCATATTGCCCGGGCCAAGAACTTTGTGGAGCCCATCCCCAAGAAGCTGACGGCCCTGGACCTGGACCCGAAACAGCGGACTGAAATCACGGTGGCGACCTCGGCCGGGGACCGGACCCTCTGGTTGGGGGCCAAAAAAGACGATGCGGTTTACGCCCGTCTGGGGGCGGGAGGGGCCGTGGTCCTGGTGGATGCAGCCCTGGCCAGCGAGGTCGCGAAGACCCTGGCGTCTTTAGAAGACCGCCGCCTGTGGTCCGGGGCCATTGCCGCGGTGCATCAGGTCGTTTGGGGCCCCCCCGGTAAGACCTGGACTGCCCGGAAAGATCAGGAGTCCTGGAAGATCACCGGGCCGGACCAGGCGGCCACCCAGCAGCCCGCGGCGCGCCTCGAGGTGGCCCTGTGGAATTTCCAGAAGCTGGAAGGCGAAAAAACCAAGCCCCCGAAAGACGCCCCGAAAGGTCCTCCGGCCTTTGGGCTGGACCTCCTGGACCAGGCTGGAAAACCCCTTCTGCACCTGGAGGAGATGGGAGCCAAAACCGAAGCTAAAGCCAAAGGCAAGGACAAAAGCAAAAGCAAAAACAAAAGCAGAGACAAAGACAAAGACAACGACCGTCTCGCGGTTGGCATCCGGGAGGGCAAAACCACCACCACGGTCTTCATAGCCCGGGAGCCATTCCGCCAGTGGCAGGCAGAAATGCAGCGGCTGACGGCGGTTGCCGAACCAGCCGGGCCGCCACGGGAGAAGGGCGAGGCTGACCAGGGAAGCAAGAAGTAAATCGCGGGCGGTACTTATTCTTTATTTACCGAACCTTGAACTTTGAACCTTGAATCTTGAACTTTCCGAAGCAGTCATGTAGGGTGCGCACTGCGCACCATCCCACGGGATTATGGGGGGCGCCGAGACCTGCTGGCAGCCACCCGCTCAGTGGCCGGTTGGGCATTGCGCCATTGAGCCAGAAAAAGCAAGGAGAACAACCCTTTGAAGATACTGCTGACCAACGACGACGGCATTTACGCCCCGGGGCTGGCGGCCCTGTACCACGAGTTCAAGTCCCTGGGGGAGGTGCAGGTGGTGGCCCCGGACGTCGAACAAAGCGCCGTGGGGCACGCCATTACCCTGATGACCCCGCTGCGGGTGAAAGAAGTCTGCCTTGACGGCGGCTTGACAGGCTTCGCGGTGAGCGGCTTCCCCGCCGACTGCGTTAAAATCGCCATGGCGGAACTGCTCCCGAGCCCGCCCGACCTGGTGATCTCGGGCATCAACCTGGGCCCCAACGTGGGCATCAACGTCTTGTACTCCGGCACCGTGTCCGCGGCCACCGAGGCTTCCATCCTGGGGGTGAAAGGGGTGGCCTTCTCCCTGGACTCCTATGACCAGAACGCCGACTTTGGCGCCGCCGCCCGCCTGGCCCGCGAGGTGCTGGAGCAGGTCCGGGGCTGGGGCGCCTGGAACAATGGGGTCTGCCTCAACGTCAACCTGCCGGACCGGCCCCGGGCCGAGGTCAAGGGGGTCAGGGTTACCCGCCAGGACACCGGGCCTCTGGTGGAGCATTTCGAGCGCCGGGTGGACCCGCGGCGGCACGTCTATTACTGGCTGGCGGAAATCAACGCCCGCCCGGCGTTGGACCCGGATACGGACTTCGGCGCCCTGGCCCAGGGCTATGTTTCCGTCACCCCCATCCACCACGACCTCACCGATTACCGCAGCCTGAGTGATTTACAGACCCTGAAGTGGGAATAAACCCCGCTGGCGAGGGCCAGGGCGGTTTCGTAAGTGGCCCTGCCCCCCCAAGCCCTCCTCTCAAGCCGAATAATACCTTCTGGCGGTCAATGCACAATTTTCATAGGGGGGGACCTGCGTGTCCCCCCAAGAGGGCAAACCCACAGGTGCGCCCCTACGGAAAAACCAGGTGCTTAAAGAAATTTACCGAATGTATTGATCTTTTTGGGAAACCACGGTAAGAGAGCGGTAAGCGATTGATTCTGCAGGGGGCGACGGTGGGAGCGTGGTTGGAAAAAGCGGGGCAGGGGTGGCGGCGGGTTAAGCCATATCTTCTGGGGTTTCTGGTTGTTTTGGCGGTGGCCGGGGCTATCTGGGCGCTATATTATGTGCCCAAGATGCAGGTGCCCGTATGCCCCCCGGGCCAAGATGGGCTGCCGCCCAAAATCTGCTTCGACATCGAAAACGAGGCCAGGAAGACCCTGGCCTACACTCTGGGCGGCATCCTGGCCATCATCGGCATCACCCTGGCCCACCGGCGCATTCGGGCTTTAGAGCGCCAGGTTCAAATAGGCCAAGAACAATTACAAGTATCCCAGGAAGGGCAGATCACCGAGCGCTTCACCCGGGCCATCGAGCAGTTGGGCAGCCAGGAGATGGCCATCCGCCTGGGGGGCATCTACGCCCTGGAGCGCATCGCCAACGACTCGGATAAGGATTACTGGCCCATTATGGAGACCCTCACCGCGTATGTGCGTGAAAACACTCCCTGGCAGGAAGCGCCCACCGTGGAAGCTGCTATCCCGGCAGCCGCGGTCACCTCAGCGCCAGCAGTGCCAGCCAAACCGGCGACGGATATCCAGGCAATTTTGACGGTCCTGGGGCGACGCAAGTATAGATTTAATGAGAGAGATGACAAGCAATTAGATTTGAGCAATACTGACTTGCGCGGGATTGTCCTTATTGAGGCACATTTGGAAGGAGCGATTTTTTGGGACGCCCATATGGAAGAAGCAACCCTCAGCTTAGCCTCACTTGAGTGGGCAGAATTTCAAGGAGCGCATCTCCAAAAAGCGGCCTTAGTGGCAACCAATTTGGAGAATGCAGAGCTCAGTGAAGCCCACCTTGAGGGAGCGCGCCTCAATATGGTACACTTGGTAGGGGCAGTCCTCGATGGAGTTTATCTGGAAAAGGCAGACCTAAGTGAAGCCCATTTGGAGAAGGCAGGTTTAAATAATGCTCACTTGGATGATGCAGTCCTAAAAGGAACTCACCTGGAAGGGGCAGACTTACGGGACGCCACCGGCCTCACCAATGAGCAACTGGCCGTGGCCATCATAGATGAGAAAACCAAATTGCCCGATTATTTGCAGGAGAAGCGTCCAAAGGAATCGGGGCCGGGGGGGAATAACGAGGCATAAAGCCACGTTCATGGCAAGGGTAGGAAAACAGGGAAAGAGAACCCAAAGTCCCCCTTTTCTAAAGGGGGATTTAGGGGGATTATCAGGCGGTTATTTAATCCCCCCTGCCCCCTTGAGAAAAGGGGGGTAAAAGCCAGGGACGGCCGAGGTGTATCGGCCCCAGGCGAGGGCGGACACACAGGTCCACCCCTACGCAAAAGTGATCAGGCAGGCACGGAGGCATGCCGCACTAAAGCATAATAAAAAAAGGGCGACCCAGCGGGTCGCCCCTACTTATGGGGTTTGGGGTTTTTTGTCAGGGGGAAGGTCTTTTGCCCTTAGCCCCCTTCCCAAAGAATTAAGTCCTTACCCCGTTATGCCGTCTCCAAACCGGCAATTTACTCCATATATCCCTTTAAGATCTTAGGAAGATTATCCGGGGACAAGCGGCCGAAGGTGTCCTCGTTGATGCGGACGGCCGGGGCCAAGGCGCAGCAGCCGATGCAGCGCACCGGCTCCAGGGAGAACAGCATGTCCTCGGTGGTGCCGCCGGATTTAATCTTCAACTCTCTTTCCAAACGCTCCAGGAGCCGGGGAGAGCCTTTGACAAAGCAGCCGGTGCCCAGGCAGACACTGACGATGTATTTGCCTCGGGGCACCAGGCTGAAGGCATTGTAGAAGGTGGCCACCCGCAGGATATCCGCCATGGGCAGGTGCAGTTCGTCCGCCACATGCTCCAGGGCCGGCCGGGGCAGATAGTTGAAGGTGCGGTTGATGCCCAGCAGAACGGGCAGCATATTTCCACGCTCATCCCGGTATTTATTTAAAATGGCGCTCACGGTCGCTTCATCAGCGGGATTGTCATAAGCGCTACGCTCCTTCAACTTCTTTACCACCACCTCCGACGGGGCCTTATAGACTGAGGAAGTTCCGGGAGCCCCCAGTTTCTCCAGGCAATCCGAATAGCAATTCAAACAACGGGTGGCTTCCGCCCGGGCCGATTCTTGGGTAAAACCCGTGGCGATTTCGTCGAAACAGGAGCAGGTGTATTCCGGGGGCAACGTCGGCATCTCCGCCCGGGGGTAGACCACCCCGCCCACCGGGAAGGTCTTGGGACGATGGTGGCGTTTCCGCTTTTTGATGCGGCCTTCCTTCTGGTCGAGTCTCCGGAGGTAGCGATCGATGGAGACCGCCGCCTTTTCGCCGTCGCCGATGGCGCCCACGGCTATCCACGGTCCGGTTTGCACGTCGCCGGCCGCGAAGACCCCGGGAAGGTTGGTCTCAAAAGTGGTTTCGTCCACTTCAATGGTGCTCCACTTGGTGATCTCGAGGCCGGTGCCTTCAAAAATCGAGGTGTTCGCCCGCTGGCCGATGGCGGGGATGATCATGTCCACATCGAGGATAAAATTGGAGCCCTCCACCGGGACCGGACGGCGGCGACCCGATTTATCAGGTTCGCCCAACTCCATCTTCTGGCATTCCAAACCCGTAACCTTGCCGCCGGCACCGGTCTTCACGGACACCGGGGCCGTCAGGTAGAGGGGTTCTACGCCTTCGCACATGGCCTGCTCGACCTCGTGCTCAAAGGCCGGCATCTCTTCCCGAGAACGCCGGTAGACGATGGTGACTTTGGAGCCCAGCCGCAAAGACGTACAGGCCACGTCGATGGCCACGTTGCCGCCGCCAATGACCGCCACGTGTTTGCCCAGGGTAAAGGGCTCTTTCAGGGTGTGCTTGCGGAGGAAGTCTACGCCCTGCATCACCCCTTCGGCTTCCTCGCCGGGGATCCCCAGCTTCATGCCCACGTGGCAGCCTATCCCCAGGAACACGGCCTGAAAGCCGTCTTCTTTGAGGCTTTCCAGGGTGAAATCCCGGCCCATGGCGGTGTTGTACTTCACTTCCACGCCTAAGCTCAGGATGTTGTCGATCTCTTGCTGTAAGACGTCGTGGGGGAGGCGATAGTCCGGGATGCCCACCTTCAGCATGCCCCCCAGCACCGGCAAGGCTTCGAAGATGGTGGGTTTGTAACCCGCCCGGGCCAGGTGGTAGGCGCATGACAGGCCCGCGGGGCCGCCGCCGACGATGGCCACCTTCTCTGGGCGAGGCGCCGCCTTTTCCAGCCCCAACTCTTTCAAATCCACCTGGTCGGCGGCAAAGCGCTTGAGGTTACAGATGGCCACGGGCTCATCCACGGTCTGGCGCCGGCACTCTTCTTCACAGGGATGGGGACAGATGCGCCCCAAGGTCCCGGGCAGCGGCAGCCGCTCCATAATGAGCTTGACCGCTTCCTTATCCTTGCCCTGGTTGACCAACTGCACATAGCCCTGGACATTGATCCCGGCCGGGCAGGTCAAGGTGCAGGGCGCTTGAATCTTGGCCACTTCGTGAATCCAGGCGGTGGGGCAGACAAACCCGCAAGCCCCGCATTCCTGGCAGACGTCCGCCAGCTCCCCGAAGGGGGTTAAGACCTCACGCTTGGACCCCCGGCCCTGCATGCCGATGACGCCCAACCCCTCCAGTTCATTGCACACCCGGGTGCAGAGATCGCAGAGGATACATTCGGTATCCCCCACCGGAAAGCTGGGTGCCATGATCCCTAAATCGTTGGCGATGGACTTGAGAATGGGCAGGTCCGGACTCCGGGACCACAAAAGATCGATGACCAACCGCCTGGCCCTAAGCACCTTGGGGGTATCGGTTTGCACCTTAATCCCTTCGGCCACGGGATAAGAACAGGAGGCGGTCAGGCTGGTGCGAGGGCCAGCGGCGACTTCAACCACGCAAAGGCGGCAGCCGCCATAGGGCTTGATCGCCTCGTAATAACAGAGGGTGGGAATCTTTATGCCTTCCTGGCGGGCGGCTTGCAGGATCGTGGTGCCCTCAGGAACTTCAACCAATTTGTCGTTGATCGTTAGTTTTACCATTGTATGCCTCGTTTATTCGACAATTATGGCGTCAAACTTGCAGCGGTCAAAACAAGTGCCGCATTTGATGCATTTGTCTTGAAGAATTTTGTGCAGCTCTTTTTTGGCGCCCTCAACGGCTTCCACCGGACACACCAGACGGCAGCGCCCACAGCCGTTGCATTTCTCATCGTCCACCCGGAAGGTGATCAGAGGTTTGCACACCTTGGCGGGACATTTCTTCTGGGTGATGTGGGCCTCGTATTCGTCCCGGAAGTATTTTATGGTGGTGAGGACCGGATTGGGGGCGGTCTGCCCCAGCCCACACAAGGAGGCCTCTTTGATGGTTTCCGACATCTCGATTAATAGGTCGATGTCTTCCAGGGTGCCTACCCCCTTGGTGATATCCTCCAGCATTTCCATGAGGCGCAAGGTTCCTTCCCGGCAAGGGGTGCATTTGCCGCAGGACTCCTCCATGGTGAAGTCCAAAAAGTATTTGGCCACGTTCACCATGCAATCCCGCTCATCCATGACAATCATGCCGCCGGAACCCATGATGGATCCCAGGGCTGCCAGGGATTCATACTCCACCGGGGTATCCAGGAATTGGGCCGGGATGCACCCGCCGGAAGGCCCCCCGGTCTGGACGGCCTTAAAATTCTTTTTGCCGGCAATGCCCCCGCCGATGTCAAAGATCATTTCCCGCAGGGTGGTGCCCAGGGGGATTTCCACCAGTCCGGCGTCAACTACCTTTCCCACCAGGGCAAAAACCGTGGTGCCCGGGCTTTTTTCGGTCCCGAAGGATTTATACCAATCGGCTCCCCGGGCGAGAATGGGGGCCACATGCGACCAGGTCTTGACGTTGTTGATGATGGTGGGCTTCCCCCAGAGGCCGGCTTGGGCCGGGAAGGGGGGACGCTGGCGGGGTTCTCCCACCCTCCCTTCAATGGAGGCGATCAAGGCGGTTTCCTCGCCGCACACAAAGGCGCCGGCGCCCTCCCGGATCTTGAGCCGGAAGGAAAAATCCGTGCCAAAAATATTATCTCCTAAAAGCCCGCGCTTTTCGGCTTGCTCAATGGCTATCTCTAACCGCTTCAGCGCCAGGGGATATTCGGCCCGGCAGTAAACATAACCTTCCTTGGCGCCTACGGCATATGCCCCGATGGCCATCCCCTCCACAACCGCGTGGGGATCGCCTTCCAGGATGCCCCGGTCCATAAAGGCCCCCGGGTCGCCTTCGTCGGCATTACAGATGACGTATTTCATGTCGGAGGCGTTATTATGGCAGAATTCCCACTTGAGGCCGGTGGGGAAGCCGCCGCCGCCACGGCCCCGCAGCCCCGAATCCTTGACCAGAGCGATCACCTCTTTGGGGGTCATCTCCTTCAAGACCTTATATAAGGCCTGATAGCCGCCCCGGCCGATAGATTCTTCGATGCGTTCCGGATTGATGTAGCCGCAATTCCGGAGAGCAATCTTTACCTGTTTTTTGAAAAACGGCACTTCCTCGTATCTGGGGACCTCCACCGACAATTTCACCGGCTGGGGGTTGGCGTAAACCTTAAGCTTCCCATCAATGAGCAACTCCTCCTGATCAATCCGGCACAAGAGGTTCTCCGGATAGATCTGGTCCGCCTTGATGGCCTCCACCAGGGCCTCCGCCTTCTCCACATTCATGGCTTGATAAGTTAGGCGCACTCGGTTGGGATAGACCACATCCACCAGGGGCTCCCGCTGGCAAAAACCGATGCAGCCGGTCATTTCCAGCGCCACGTCCAGCCCGAGTTCGGCAATTTTCTTGGCCAGGGCCGGGTAAACTTTATCGCCGCCCGCGGAAATCCCGCAGGTGGCCATCCCTACCATGATTTTAATTTTCTCGGGGTAAGTGAGCTTTACCCCCTCCGCTTTGACCGCCTGTAAGTCGTCCAGCGTATTAATCCTCATGATCCAGTCCTTTTTGCCGTTATTTCTTTCATTTTGGGTATGCGAAATTATCAACCAACCGGGTCTGTGCGGTGCTATCTGCCCCGGCCGGCTCCATCCTGAACCTTCCTTGGTTGCTTTTACATCGGTTAGTTTTTACCACGACCGGAGGGAAAGACGCAAGTGATAAATATCACAAACAGGGAGAAAAATCTCGGCGGCCTGACCAGCCGCTAAAGCTGTCGCCAATTAAAGTGAATAAAAAAACCGGCTTCCCCAGGTGTTGACCCGGGGAAGCCGGTTGATGATTCAGGTTTGGTGCGCGGTGCGCACCCTACGCTTTACTTAGAACAGGCCGGTAACTTTGCCGGTCTTGACATCCACGTCGACGCGGCGGTAAGCCGGGTCGGAACCGGTGCCGGGCATCAGGGAAATCGCGCCGCAAACCGGGCAGATGAACTTGGCGCCGCCGTAGATCAGGAAGTCGCGCACGGGCAGCCGCCAGCCCTTGGGGGTGCCTTTGATGGTGGGATCGGCGGTCAGGGACAGGTGCGTCTTCACCATCATGGTGGCGTATTCGTTGTACTTCGGATCCTTCTCGAAGCGCTCCGCCTTGGCATTGGCTTCGGGGGCGAAGTCCACGCCGTCGGCGCCATACACTTCCTTGGCGATCAGCTCTACGCGTTTGCGCAGGGGCAGCTCGTTGGGATAGAGGAATTTGAAGTCGTTCTTCTCTTTGCAGGCATCCATAACTGCATCGGCAAATTCCAGGGCGCCTTCGCCGCCGAACTGCCAATGCTTGGACACTGCCACCCGGGCGCCGGCGGCCTCGCAGGCCCGGCGAATGACCTCATGTTCTTCGGGGCTGTCGAAGTGGAAGGAGTTAATGCAGACCACCGGGTTGATGCCGGCTTTTTTAATGGTCTTGACATGGTGCACCGCATTCTGCACGCCCTCTTCCAACCATTTCATGGTCTCTTTCGAGGCCGAGAAGTACTCTTTGGGGACCGGCCGGCCCGGAGGACACGGCAGGGCGCCGGCCTTGACCCCGTGGTGCTTCAGGCCCCGGACGGTGGCGGTGAGCACGCTCACGTTGGGAACGAGGCCGCTGAACCGTGATTTGACGTTCCAGAACTTCTCAAAGCCGATGTCAGCGCCGAAACCGGACTCAGTGATATGGTAGTCGAACATCTTCAGGCCGATCTGGTCGGCGACGATGGACGACTGGCCCACGGCGATGTTGGCGAAGGGGCCGGCGTGCACGAAACAGGGCTGGCCTTCCACGGTCTGCATCAGGGTGGGGTTGATGGAGGGCAGCATCCAGGCCATCATGGCATTGCCCACTTCCAGGTCGCCGGTGGTGATGGGGTCGCCCTTCATGTTGTAGGCCACCACGATTTCGTTGAGGCGTTTCTTGAAGTCCGCCAGGCCGTTGAAAATGGAGAGGATGGCCATGACTTCCGAAGATACGGCGATGCCGAACTTGGACTGGCACATGAAGCCGTCCATCTTGCCGCCCATGCCGATGATGATGTTGCGCAGGGACTGGGCGCAGAAGTCCAGGATCCAGCCCATCTCGAGGTTCCGGGGGTTGATGCCCAGGCGAACCAGTTTCCGTTTGGCTAACTGGGAATCATCATAGTTGAATTCATGCTGCATCCGGGAGGTCAACGCCACCATGGCCAGGTTATGGGCGTTCATGATGTTGTTGATGTCGCCGGTGAGGCCCAGGGAGAACTCGGTCATGGGGATCAGCAGCGAGATGCCGCCGCCGGCCGCGGTGCCCTTGACGTTCATGGTGGGGCCGCCGGAAGGCTGGCGGATGCAGCCGCCCACGTTCACGCCCCGTTTGCCCAGGCCTTCGATGAGGCCCATGGAGGTGGTGGATTTGCCTTCCCCCAGGGGAGTGGGGGTGATGGCGGTGACTTCGATGTACTTGCCATCGGGTTTGTTTTTATTCCGTTCCAGGCACTTCACATAGTCAACGCGGCCGATTTTCTGGCCATAAGGGATGCGCTCGTCTTTGGGGATTTGCAGCTTGTCGCACATCGCCTCAAAGGGAATCATCTCCGCTTCGGCAATCTCAGCAATCTGCCAGTCAGCCTGTTTTACCGGATCATACTTCGCCATAAAAACTGCCTCCTTAAGTGTATGGTAATTATAGACTAGGTAATGGGCATCACCAGACGGCCCGGGTGACGGAAAAGCAGGCTCTGGCCTTAAGGTCCCGGAACCGGGTCCAGTCAGAGCTCATACTTTTTTTCACATAGTCTCTCATTTAATAGACCTCAAGTGCATTTGTCAATCAATTTTTAACGCCAAAAACCTCTTAGCGTAAAATTCCTCTGGTTTTTATATTTGACAACGCCCCTGGTTTAGCCATAGAATTACGTGAATAGTTGTACAAGTCTTGCCAGTGCGCCTTTCCGGGCATATGTTCTAAAACGGGCCCTGCAGAAATTACCGTATCCCCAGGCCCCACAGGGAAATCAGAGTCCCGGGGACCTTGCTTTGAGAGAAAAGCGAGGGGAAAGTAGAAATTTTTTGCTCTGGATCAATGGAAGAGGAGGAACGCGGTGGTCATAGCAGAATCAAAACCCCTGGCGGAAATCCTGGATATGGTCAAGGATTTCAAAAAAATCGTGGTGGCCGGCTGCAAAGGCTGCGTAACCGTTTGTTGCGCGGGCGGAGAGAAAGAGGTGGCCATCCTGGCCTCGGAACTCCGGATCGCTCGCAAGGCCGCCGGCAACGAACTGGAAGTAACCGAATATACCTGCGAACGGCAGTGCGATCCCGAATACATCGAGCCGTTGGATGACCTGGTGGACGGCGTCGATGCCGTGGTCTCCATCGCCTGTAGTGTGGGCCCCCAGTATGTCGTCGCCCGCTACCCCTATCTCCGGGTTTTCCCGGGGCTTAACACCACCAGCATCGGCGGGGCTACGGAGCACGGCGTCTGGAAGGAGTTTTGCCAGGCCTGCGGCAACTGTATCATCGGGAATTTTGGCGGCTTGTGCCCCGTCACCCGTTGCGCCAAGCAGCTGATGAACGGCCCCTGCGGCGGCTCTTCCCAGGGCATCTGTGAAGTGGGCAAAGGCTCCATCCCCTGCATCTGGCAACTCATTTATGATCGCCTCAAAAATCTCGGGGAGCTGCACAAGCTCACCGAGGTTCAGCTCTATAAAAATTGGTCTACCAGCCGCGACGGCGGGTTACGCACCACGATACGGGAGGAATTGAAACAATGACCGCCGAATACTCCGCGGGGAGCAAACTGGAAAAAATCTTCAAGAGCGGCCAAAAGGCCCTCACCGGTGAATGCGGGCCGCCCCGGGGCTGCGACGTCGAACATTTCCGGCACAAGGCTAATTTTCTGAAAGGTTACGTTGACGCGGTCAACCTCACCGACAATCAGACCGCCGTGGTGCGCTTCTGCTCCATGGCCGCCGCCAGGATTCTTCTGGATATGGGCATCGAGCCGGTGATGCAGATGGTTACCCGGGACATGAACCGCATCGCCCTCCAGAGCAACATCCTGGGCGCCGCCGCCCTGGGCGTCAAAAATTTGCTCTGCTTGACCGGCGACCACCAGTCCTTCGGCGATCATCCCCAGGCCAAGAATGTTCATGACCTGGACTCCGTCATGCTGGCCCACGCCTTAAAGACCATGCGGGATGAAGGCAAGATGATCAGCGGCACCGAACTCCAGGGCCGGCCCCGGATGTTCATCGGCGCCGCGGCCAACCCCTTTGCCGACCCCCAGGAGTTCCGGGTAGTGCGCATGGGCAAGAAGATCGCCGCCGGGGTCCAGTTCATCCAGACCCAGTGCATCTACAACATGGAGCGCTTCAAGTCGTTTATGGACATGGCCAACGACATGGGCCTGACGGAGAAGTGCTACATCATGGCCGGGATCACCCCGCTGAAATCCGTGGGTATGGCCAACTACATGAAGAAATTCGTCCCCGGCCTGGACGTCCCCGATTCCTACATCGCCCGCCTCAAGGGTGTGCCCAAGGATAAGGTGGCCGCGGAAGGCATCAAGATTGCGGTGGAACAGATCCACGAGTGCCTGGCCATGAAGGGCATCGCCGGCATCCACCTCATGGCCATCGAATGGGAAGACCACGTTCCTGAGATCGTCGAAGCCGCCGGCCTCCTGCCCCGCCCCAAGGTGGAAGCTGATTAAGGCAAACAACTTCAGAGACTTTCAGAGCCCGGTCCGAAAGGATCGGGCTTTTTTTATGAGGTTCAGATTGACTATGATGCACAAAAATATATAATGACCATAGTTAAATGACCATAGTCATTTATATAGGGAACTGCCATGGACACGTTATCAGTATCGAAATTCAAAGCCACCTGTCTGGCGGTGGTGGAAGAGGTGGCAAAAACGAAGCAGGGAGTCATCATTACCAAGCGCGGCAAGCCCATCGCCGAGTTGATCCCCTATGAAGCGGAAGCGGAGCCGGCGCCCCTGAAAGACACGGTGGCGTTCATGGGTGATATTATGTCGCCGGTGGCCCCAGAGGACTGGGAAGCTCTGCGATGAAGCCGGTGCTCCTGGACACCCACGTCTGGATTTGGCTGAGCATCGGCGATCTGCGCCCCCTTTCCGCCCCGGCCCAACGGTCCTTAAACGCCGGGGTCCGCTGGATTTCAGCCATCTCCGGCTGGGAACTGGCCAAGTTGGTGGAGCTGCGGCGCCTCGGCTTCACCATTTCCACCTTGAGTTGGATGCGCCGGTCCTTGAACGAAAATCATATTCGCATCGCCGAGTTGACCCCGGAAATCGCCGTAGAAAGCACCAACCTGAAGGGATTTCACCGGGACCCCGCCGACCAGATCATTGTGGCCACTTCCCGGGTTTTGGGGATGCCGCTGGTGACCGCGGATCAAAGAATTATCCAGTTCGGCGACGTGGAAACCATTTCTTAGGGGCGCGGCAAGCGCAAGCGAAAAGCCCTGTGGATAGAAACAAGGATTCAATCTGCTAAGCGTCTCAAGCCCGGTCCCAGGGGGGCGGGCTTTTTTTATGGGACGAGTTGTAGTATGGTGGAATTCAATCAGACCTACAACCTATCAAAGAAAAGTCGTAGGGCGGGCGTCCCGCCCGCCAAAGGCCCCATGCTTCCCATATCTTGGGCATTGCCCGGCCTGATGCCCCTTCCTTGGAGGAAAGCACCATGAAAGTCTCATTCGGTTTCAGGAAATCGGCGGTTCTCTTGCTCCTGGCGCTCATGGCGACGGCAGGCTTGCTGGCTGGATGCCTGGATAATCTCTGCACCAAAAGGCTCTATATCTACCGTGATGTCGAGCCAAAGAGTCTGCCCCCGGCCGACATGGCCTTACTGATCGCTGACCCCGCCATTGTGGCGGCGCTGTTCCCTGAAGCTGCACCTCAAGTCACCCGGGGGCTGCCTTGGGCGCCGGAACAGCCTGCCTATGCCTCGGACTTTTATCAGCTCTCCATCGACGGTCTGGACGGCCGCCGGCTTTATCAGGGCCGGTGTCTGGATATTACTCCCAGCTACGTCTGCGAAGTCGGGCCCGGCTCCCGGCAGGTCATGGCCAGTTTAAAACTGATGGGACCCTGGGGCCAGCAGTACGTCAAAGACCAGGCCGCCCTGACCCTGGAGCCTGGCGGAGTTTATTTCTTACATCCTGATTGGGACGGGGCGGCGCAGAAAACCCTGCGTCTGCAAGCCGAGCGGCTGCCGGCCAGCTACGATGCCGCTGGGCGCGCAAAACTGATAGAGTGGCTGCGCCTCCATACCCAAGGGCGTTCCCTGGAAAACTGACCGGGTGGGCCGAGGCGGACCTGAGGTGTTTTCGCCCGCTGCTTACCCAAAGCCCGGTCCGTGAGGATCGGGCTTTTTTTATGGGACAAGTTGTAGTAAGGTGAGAATTATAGTGAGCAACTCAGAGTCTTCCCCGCCGGGATAGTGGGGTCTGGTGGTGGCGGGCGGGACGCCCGCCCCACGAGAATGCCCTATGATTGAAAAAGATCTATTCATCTATCGCAGGAGATTGCCCCATTGGAGGCTGGACGGATCGGTGTATTTTGTCACTTGGCGTCTGGCGCCCTCACAGGCCGAACTAAGCCCCGAGGAACGTGCCGTGATAATGGCGGCTCTCCGGTACTTTGATGACAGCCGTTACGAACTTTATGCCTGCGTGGTGATGGACGATCATGTCCACGTCCTGGTCAAACCCTTGGGAAACCAGCCCCTACAGGAAATCATCCACTCCTGGAAGTCTTTCACAGCCCATAAATTCCGGCGGAATTACGGCAGGAACCCCCCTATCTGGCAAGACGAATACCTTGACCGCATTGTCCGGGATGAGCAGGAATTTTTGGATAAAGCACAGTATGTCCTCAATAACCCCCTGAAAACCTGGCCCGAACTGGAAGATTATCCCTGGGTATGGGTTAAAGAGGACTTAACCCCATAAGGCAAAAAGGGTGTTTGTGCGGCGGGCCTCCCCCAAAAAAGAATCGTGGGGCGGGCGTCTCGCCCGCCTGAGCAAGTAATGCGAAAGCAGCAGGATGGCGGGCGGGACGCCCGCCCCACGATGGGTAAATTTTCGTAAGGCTATGCGAAGGAGAGAGAGAATGAATCCGGCCGATGATACCAAAGGCAACATCTCCATCCACCCCGACGTCCTGGCCCTGAAAGATAAGGCCCAAAAAGAGGGTCTGGAAACCGTTTGGGAGCGTTTTGCCGCCCAGCAGCCGCAGTGCGGTTTCTGCGAGTTGGGGCTTTCCTGCCGCATCTGCGTCATGGGTCCCTGCCGCATCGATCCGTTCGGGGATGGCCCCCAGCGGGGCGTCTGCGGCGCCGACGCCGACATCATGGTGGCCCGGAACCTGGCCCGCATGGTGGCCGCCGGGGCCGCAAGCCACTCAGATCACGGCCGGGACCTGCTGGAGACGCTCCTCGCCGTGGGGGAAGGCACCGCGCCGGGCTTTGGCATTACCGATCAGGCCAAGCTGGACCGCCTGGCCGCGGAGTTCGGGGTGAATGGCGCCCTCCCGCCCCTGTCCAAGGCCAAGGAACTGGCCCTGGCCATGATGGAGGAATACGGCATCAAGAAGGGCTTCCTCACCTTTACCCGGCGCCTGCCCGCCGCCCGGCTGGAGAAATGGCGCCACCTGGGCATCGATCCCCGGGGCGTGGACTGGGAAGTCACCGAAATGATGCACCGCACCCACATGGGGGTGGACAACGACGCCGTCAGCCTCCTGGTCCAGGCCATGCGGTGCGCCCTGGCGGACGGCTGGGGCGGGTCTATGATCGCCACGGAAATCTCCGACGTCCTGTTCGGGACGCCGAAACCGGTTTCCTCCCAGGTCAACCTGGCAGTCTTGCAAGGAGACCGGGTAAATCTCATCCTCCACGGGCACTCCCCCCTGGTCTCCGAGATGGTGGCCCGGGCCGCCCAGGACCCGGAGCTGGTGGCCCGGGCCCAGGCACTGGGGGCCAAAGGGATCAATCTGGTGGGCCTGTGCTGCACCGGCAACGAGGTGCTCATGCGCCGGGGCATCCCCATGGCCGGCAACCACCTGGTCCAGGAACTGGCCCTGATCACCGGGGCGGTGGAGGCCATGGTGGTGGACTACCAGTGCATCATGCCGTCTTTGGGCGATCTGGCTGCCTGCTACCACACGAAGTTCTTCAGCACCTCCCCCAAGGCCAAATTCCCCGGGGCCACCCACCTGGCCTTCACCCCGGAAAATGGGGCGGCGCTGGGCCGGGACCTGGTGGCCCAGGCAGTGGAGAATTTCGCCCGGCGCCGGCCGGAGCGGGTGCTCATCCCCGGCGCCCCGGTGTCCCAGGTGAGCGGTTTTTCGGTGGAAGTCATTGAGCAGGCCCTGGGCGGCACCTGGGAGCCCCTGTTAAACGCCATCAAGGCGGGCCAGATCAGGGGCGCGGTGGGCGTGGTGGGCTGCAACAACCCCAAGGTGGTGCATGACTTCGGCCACACCACCCTCACCCGAAAGCTTATCGAGCATGACATCCTGGTGGTGGATACCGGCTGCGCCGCGGTGGCCCACGCCAAGGCGGGCTTCAAGCGGCCGGAGGCCGCCGAGCTCGCCGGGCCGGGCCTGAAGGCGGTCTGCCAGGCCCTGGGTATCCCGCCGGTCCTGCACATGGGCTCCTGCGTCGACAATACCCGTATCGTCAATCTGGCCGCGGCCCTGGCCAATGCCCTGGGGGTGGACCTGGATCAGCTGCCCCTGGCTGCGGCGGCGCCCGAGTGGTACTCCGAGAAGGCGGCCACCATCGCCTGCTATGCCGTGGCCAGCGGCATCTACACGGTGCTGGGGGTTATGCCCCCGATCCTGGGGAGCGCCACGGTCGCCGACCTTTTGCTCAACGGCCTGGAGACGCACCTGGGCGCCACCTTCGCGGTGGAGCCGGACCCCGCCAAGGCCGCGGACCTGATCATTAAGCACGTGGAGGGCAAGCGCCGGGCCTTGGGGCTGGAGGCGCGCTGAGGCGCCCTGGGAAAATAACCGGGTAAGCAGGTGGAGGGCTGCGACGCCTTCATAAGGGCGGACAAACAGGTTCGCCCCTGCAACTGACCTGTTGGGAGAAATACCATGGCAAATGGAACCAATAAGCTGGGGCCGAAAGATTTTATCACGGGATGCCTGGTAATAGTTATAGCCGTATTTGTAGTTCCCATACTGGTGCTTCTCTTTAAGGTGAGTGTTTACCTGGCAGTTGTAATTGCGGTGATTGTGGCGGTTATTTTAGGAATCGCCTTGTTGGGCAAGGTTGTCAGGCTCATCTTTTTTAGGGGTGGGTCAGACGATAAGAATAAGAGCAAATATATTGAGTAATCTGGTTTCTGGTTCCCAAGCTCCCGCTTGGGAACCCCATTGCCGGCCAAGCTCCTGCTTGGCGAGAGCATTATCTATTTATTGCGCCATGCTCCCCAAGCAGAAGCTTGGGGGAAAATTTATGTTCCCAAGCAGGAGCTTGGGAACGAGGGAAAGGCGGGATGCGCTACGCTTTCCCGCCCTACGGGCTGGATTGATGGTGCGTAGGACGCACCCTACGAAAGATTTTTCGGAACAGTTCCTCATGGGCCTTCGCCCTCCCGTAAATTATGAAAAGTTTTAAATGGCCAAACTACAAACTTTGAACTTTGAACTTTTTGGCCCAGGACCAGGTTAGGGGCGCCTTGGCGGTTCAGGCCCAGGAAAACTCATTGACAAAAAGGCCCCAAAAAAGATAATAATATCAAAATTAGTCCTATTTTATCTTAGGAGGAAAAGTATGGCTGAGCCTCTTCAGGTAAGCGATGCTGATTTCGAACAGGAAATCATGAAGTCCGATATTCCGGCCTTGGTGGATTTTTGGGCGGCGTGGTGCGGCCCGTGCCGGGCTATCGGTCCGGTGGTGGAAGAGCTGGCCCGGGATTACCAAGGCAAGGTCAAAGTGGCCAAGATGAACGTGGATGAAAACGCCAAGACCCCGGCCAAGTATGGTATCCGGGCCATCCCGACCCTGATTATTTTCAAAGGGGGCCAGGTGGTGGAGCAGATCACCGGCGCCGTCTCCCGTTCCATCATCGAAAACGCCTTAAAGAAAGCCCTCTAAACGCTGGTCCGGCATGCCTAAGTGGGATTATGACCTCATCATCGTTGGCGGCGGCCCAGGCGGACTGACCGCGGGCATCTATGCCGGGCGGGCCCGTCTCAAGACCCTGCTCCTGGAAAAGCTCACCCACGGCGGGCAGATGATGGGCACCGATCTGGTGGAGAACTACCCCGGCTTCCCGGAAGGGATTACCGGCTACGAGCTCAGTGACCGGATGCGCCAGCAGGCGGAGCGCTTCGGCCTGGAAATCCGCAACCAGGAAGTCCTGGAGCTGAAACCCGGCAAACCGGCGCACACGGTGGTCCTCCCGGATGGCCAACTCACCGCGGGCGCCGTTATCATTGCCGCGGGGGCCCGCTATCGGCGGCTGGGGGTCCCGGGGGAAGACAAGCTCGCCGGCCGTGGGGTCAGCTTCTGCGCCACCTGCGACGGCGCCTTTTTTAAAGATGAGGAAATCGCCATGGTGGGCGGGGGTGACAACGCCCTCACCGAAATCCTTTTCCTGGAGCGCTTTGCCAAAAAAATCCATCTGATCCACCGCCGCGATCAGTTTCGGGGTTGCAAATACTTGCAGGAACGCGTCTTTGCGATAGCCAAGGTGCAGGTTCATCTGGACACCGTGGTCACCGAATTCAAAGGCCAATCCGCCCTGGAAGCCCTGGAATTGCGCAACGTCAAGACCGGGGAGCACTCCACCCTGCCGGTTACGGGGGCCTTTATCGCCATCGGCATGGTGCCCAACACCGCCTGGCTCGGCAACCTCCTGCCCCTGGACAAATGGGGCTTCATCAATACCGGTCCGGCCATGGAGGTCCACATCCCGGGCATCTTTGCCGCCGGGGATGTGCGCTCCAAATGGGAGAGGCAGATTTCCACCGCCGTAGGTGACGGCACCGTTGCCGCCATCGCCGTAGAAAGATACCTTGAAACCCTCAAGGACGGGTGAATTATGAAACACAAAACCTTTGCCAAAATCCTTCTGCCCCTGGTTTTCTTTACCTTCACCCTGGGCTGCTCCACGGTTAAGGGCTGGTTCGGCAAAGATAAAACTGACGATAGGCCCCCGGAGGTTTTAGCCGAGAAAGGCATCAAGGATCTGAAAAAGAAGAACTACGATGACGCCATCGAGACCTTCGAAAAGGTGCGGGATCGCTATCCTTACAGCGAACAGGCCCTCATAGCCCAGCTCAAGGTGGCGGATGCCTATTTCTTTAAAAAGAAGTACGAAGAAGCCTTCCAGGCCTACCGGGAATTCGAAAAACTCCATCCCACCAACAAGGCCGTGCCCTATTGCATCTTCCGGGAAGGCCAGTGTTTCTACCGCCAGCGCTCCACCATCGACCGGGACCAGACATATACCCTGAAGGCCATCGACGAATTCAAGCGGCTCAAGCAAAAATACCCCGACAGCGAATACATCACCAAGGCGGATTTTTATCTGGCCCGCTGCCGCAAGGATCTGGCGGAACATGAATTTTATGTGGCCGAGTTCTACTATAGAACCAAACGCTACCAGGCCGCCATCGACCGCTATCAGGCCCTCACGCAGGATTACCCCGAGTTTCCCAAGAATGCCGAAGCCCAGGGACGCATCCAGGAATGCCAGGAACTTCTGGCCGCCCAGGACCAGCCCAAAGGCATTCTCTCCAAGGTTACCAGTATTTTCGACGCCAAGTGGTAAGGGTGTCACGGGGGGCCGGCCCAGTTCCGGCCCCGCCGCTGCCTACCTCTCCCCGCCGCAACGATCTTCTCATCCCGGTTTAGCCGCCCAGCCACATCCCCGCCCCGCTGGGTCACCCCACTGAGCAATTTCCATAAAAAATCGCAATCAACCCCAGCAGTGTCCGGTTAGAAAATTGCATGCGGTCGTTCTGCCCCCCTCACCCCAACCCTCTCCCCCCGAACACGGGTGGAGAGGGAGTAAGCGATGTCGCCGGGTTGAGTAACCATAAGGCACCAAATCGGTTCCGCTTTTTCCCCTCTCCCCCAATGGGGGAGAGGGTTAGGGTGAGGGAGAAGTAATCTTCTATGAGCAAAAAGTGGTTTAGCAAATTTATGAATTACGGGACGACGTATAACGATATCCTCCTTCGCAAAAACCAATCCGGACGCTGCTGGTTTCCGGGGCGCCAGGCCAGGGACAAAGTCAGTCACTTTAGATGGGATTCACCTTACTCTTTGTTTTTGCTGAAAGCTGACTGCTGAGAGCTGAACGCTTACCTTCCCCGGTTCAGGCCTGGACCGGGCTGGCGTCCCGGGTTAAAGAGCTTGCGGCCGTCAGGTCCACCAGCCAGCGGAGCTCCCCGTGGTGCGGCCGGATGAGTTGGGCCGGCAGGCGCGCCGGGTCCCGGGGACCGTGCAGCACCTCCTTCAAAACGCCGGCCTTGGCGTCTCCCGCCACCAGGAAGGCCACCACCGCCGCCTGGTTTATCAGCGGGGCCGTCAACGTGACCCGGTAGAGGTCGGCCTCGGTGAGGTGGACCGCCGCGGCCCAGCGCTCGGTTTCCGCCAGCACCGTTGTCCCCGGGAACAGCGAGGCGGTGTGGCCGTCCTGCCCCAGGCCCAGGAGGACCAAATCCAGGATGGGGGGCTGCCCGGCAAAGAACTCCCGGAGTTGTACCTCGTACTGCCGGGCCGCGGCGGCCGGGTCAAGGGCGCAGTTCAGGGGGTGAATCTGGTGGCCGGGGATGGGGACGCGGTCCAGCCAGGCTTCCTTCGCCAGGCGGGCGTTGCTCCGGGGGTCGGTCAGGGGCACGCAGCGCTCGTCCCCCCAGAAGACGTGCACCCGGTCCCAGGGCGCCCGATCAGCCAACGGCGGGGCGGCCAGCAGTTCATAGGTGCGCCGGGGGGTGGCGCCGCCCGCCAGGGCCACGCTGAACCGCCCCCGGGCGGCCACGGCCAGATTCGCCTGCTCCACCAGCAAGGCGGCGGCAGCCCGGCTCAGTGATTCCAGGTCGGGATAGACTTCTATCATGGCTCAACCGTGGTGACCCGGCAGTCGGGAAGTCTTCCCGACCTTGGAGTTTTCATAGGGGTGACCTGCGTGTCCCCCCCAGAGGGCGCATACACAGATGCGCCGCTACGCTTCGTCGACAAATCTTTTGACCGCAACTCAGTATCAGGGAGCATAGCCAACTCACACCAACCTGGGTTCAAAAAGGTAATTTCCCTTCGTAGGGTGCGTCTTACGCACCAATAATGGCGCGTGAGACGCGCCCTACGGATTTTAGTGCCTTGGGGAAAACATTCTCCGGACCTGAAGATTTTTCTGAGAGCAACCAGGTTATCCCTCCTCCTCCCACTCGGTGTGGAAGGCGCCGGGGCCGTCCAGGCGCTCGTAAGTATGCGCCCCGAAGAAGTCCCGCTGGGCCTGGATCAGGTTGGCCGGCAGCTCGGCGCTGCGATAGGCGTCGAAGTAACTCAGGGTCGCCATCAGCCCCGGAGCCGGCAGCCCCAGGGCCGCGGCCATCTGCACCACTTCGCGCAAATCCGGCGCCCGGCTGATAAATTCATTGCCCAAGTCGAGGTCCATGAGAAGGTTGGGCAACGCCGCGTCGGTCTTGAAGGCGGTGCGGATCTCTTCCAGGAGGGCCGCCCGGATGATGCAGCCGCCCCGCCAGATGCGGGCCACGGCCTCCAGGTCCAGGCCATAGTCATAGGTGGCGGAGGCCCTCTGGAGCAGCGCAAAACCCTGGGCGTAGGTGGCGATCATGCCGGCGTAGAGGGCGTTTTTCACTTGGCCGATGAAGCGCTGCCGGTCTCCCTCATAGGTTTGGGAAGGCCCGGCCAGGACCCGGGACGCCGCCAGCCGTTCGTCCTTGTAGCCCGACATGTCCCGCATGACCACCGCGGCGTCGATGGTGGGCGTCCCCACCTGCAGGTCCATGGCATCCCAGGAGGTCCACATGCCGGTGCCTTTCTGCTTGGCCTTGTCCAGGATCAGGTCGATGAGGGGCTTGCCGGTGCGATCTTCCCGCCGGGTA
>Ga0351886_10083_pt2 | contig 48995 bp, 34 predicted proteins | sample TotcelFGM3001L14_FD_206761 | JGI IMG/M metagenome (GOLD analysis project Ga0351886, IMG submission 206761) | Enriched cells from coal bed in the Powder River Basin, Montana, United States - Total cells FGM rep3 HSBNCT.FGM.300.1.L14 ... | reverse complement strand
TATAGTTTTATAGTAATATTACTGTTAATATCCATAAATGCCTTTTATGTTTCTGCCGAATTTTCATCTGTCAGTGTTAGAAGATGTAGAATACGTTCTCTATCAGAGGAAGGAAATTTTATGGCTTCCTATCTGTTGCCTGTCATAGAAGATACCATGAAATTAGACCTCTATATAGGTACATGTCAGATAGGTATTACTATTTCAAGCCTTATTCTCGGTGCCTATGGCCAGTCTACTATTGCCATTTATATTGCTTCTTTACTTGAAAAACAGATGGAATGGAATAATCTTGCAGCACTGTCTATTTCCTCTTTAGGTGTATTAATAAGTCTCACAGTAATGCAAATAGTTCTGGGAGAACTTGTACCTAAATCTATTGCCCTTCAGTATCCAACACAGGTTTCACTTATTACTGTAATTCCCATGAAATGGTCTTTAGCAGTTTTCTCTCCCTTTATCAATATCCTTAACGGCAGCAGTTGGGCTTTTCTCAGGTTTATTGGCAGATCTCAGGTAGGGCACAGACATATTCATTCACCTGAAGAAATTAAACTGCTCTTTGCTGAAAGTAGAGACGGAGGACTACTTGAGCCAGATGAACATAAACGTCTTCACCAGGCTTTACAATTGAGTATAAGACCGGCCCGCCAGTTGATGATCCCCCGTATTCATATAAATGCTATTGATATTGAAACACCTGTTAATGAGGTTTTAGAGATTGTTTTTAAAAGTCCTTATACAAGATTACCTGTTTACAGAGATACAATTGATAATATAACAGGCATACTTCATACTAAAGATTTAATGAAACATTATTTAAAAAATGGGAATATTAAATCAATTGAAAAGATTATTAAACCGGTATTTTTTATTCCTTCTACAGCCAAAGCAGATAAGATACTCACCATGTTGAGAGAAAAACATACCCATCAGGCTGTTTTAATGGATGAATTCGGCGGTGTGGAAGGACTCCTTACACTTGAAGATCTTCTTACGGAACTTGTTGGTGAAGTTTCAGATGAATTTAAAGAAGAACCTCTCAAACCGGAAAAACTTCCAGATGGGAGGATAAGACTGCCGGGATTTCTCCGTCTTGATGAAGTGGTAGAATGGACAGGAGTTTTGTGGCAGGGAGATGTAGATACTTTAGGAGGATATGTAACAGAATGTCTCGGACATATGCCTGTAGCAGGGGAGAAATTATTGATTCAGGGATTGGAAGTTGAGATTGAAGAGATAGAACATAAAGCTATTTCTTCTATTCTTGTAAAACCTGAATTAAAACAGGGGGAAGAATGATCACTTTTTTTATTATTCTGTCTTTAATTTTGATAACAGGCTTATTTGTGGCAGCAGAATTTGCCATTGTCAGTGTTCCCAGGATTTCCATTGAAAAAAGCGTTACAGGAGGTAATAAACTTGCCTCTATTGTAAGGAAAATTATCCAGAGTCCTAAAAATCAGGACAGATATATTGCAACTGCACAGGTAGGTATAAGCCTTGCCAGTCTGGGACTCGGTATGTACGGTGAACATGTACTTGCAGAGTGGATACATGGTTTACTCCAGGACATGGGTAATCATAGCTGGGTTATTCCTCACACTGTGGCAAGTTTTGTAGCTATTACTGTTTTAACATATTTCGAAATAGTTTTCGGAGAAATGATACCAAAATCTCTGGCTCTTCAGGAACCGGAAAGGGCTTCTATGTTTATTACACCTCTGGTTCTTCTTGTCCAGTTTCTTCTCTATCCTCTTGTAAAAATAGTAAATACTTTAAGAAATATATTTTTACATATCTTTGGTATTAAAAGAGAGATTTCCAGCGGTGAACACTATTATACATCTGACGAACTGGAACTTATTGTAAAAGAAAGTCAGGAAGGAGGATTAATTAAAGACGAAACAGGGAAAATTATCAGGGATCTCTTTGAATTTGGTGATCTTACAGCAGGAGAAATCATGGTACCAAGGGTTAAAATAACAGGTATACCTTTGAATGTTACTTCTTCCGAGTTAAAAGAAATAGTAAATAATTTCCCTTTACATACAAGATATCCTGTTTATGAAGAAAATCTGGATCATATTTCAGGACTGGTTCATATTAAAGATATTCTCAGGAGATTACACAATAAAGAAACTCTTCAGAAAAAAGATATTCATAAAGTACCATATGTACCTGAAACATCTACAATTGATGATGTAATCAAATCTATGTGTAAAAAACATACCCAGATGGTTATAGTTATGGATGAACATGGCGGAACATCAGGTCTTATAACAATTGAAGATCTTTATGAAGAAGTAGTGGGAGATATATGGGAAGGAACGGAATCTACGCCGGAAATATATAAAGATTCTAAGGGACTTCTACATGCTCTGGGAACTGCAAGGCTTGAAAAAGTAGGGGAAGAAATTGAAATACTCCTGGAACATGAAGAAGTAGATACAGTAAGCGGCCTTGTTCTTGCTCTTCTTGGCTGCCCCCCCAGGGTTGGAGATACTGTAAATTATAGAAATATTACTTTCAATGTACTGGCAGTAGAAGGACAGGGTGTAAGAGAGTGTACTGTTATAAAAGAAGATATACACGAGGAAAGTAAGTCAACAACCCACGACTAAAGTCGTAGGCTTGCCTTCAAGCCTGGTTGACTAGCTAAAAGTCGAGTGACTAAGTTATCCTTGATGGAGACACCATAGGGTGAAGTGCTCTAGCTCTATGCCACTGTCGTGGCTCTGTAAACAGTTCTGAGGGTAGGAACAGTCAACCACAATGCGAAGCTTGGATAACATTGGCGAAGGGCAAATGACTCCAGCATACAGGAGGTCGTAAAGACAATGATGTATGCATGAGGAAGGGAGCGGTTAGGAATAACCCTCCCCATGCCTCATCCCACGACTGAAGTCACGGGAATTACCCAGGAGTTAAAATTAGATTTTGGGTTTTCAAGCTTCCTCCCCCAACACCCATAACCCTTAGCTTTAATGAAAATTCCTATACTCTTTAATTATCTTTTCACATATTTCAATACTTCTTTTATCTCTTCTTCTGTAAAATTAAAGATTTTCAATTTAGCTAATAACAGTTCTTCTGAAGTATCGCCTCCCAGATTTTTTACCTTCTGTAATTTATCTTCCACTATCTTTCCTTTCAGGTTCTCCAGAGTTTTTTCTGTAATCATTATATATACTTCATTATCAAGATTAGCTATAAGTCTGTCACGAAGAGGTTCAAATTCGGTAGAAACTGTTCCTATCATATTAAAATATATTCTTGCATTCACCCTGTCACCGAGACGTCTATAGGAATGACCTATTATACGAAGGGAATTTACACAATTCATATTAGTATCCGGATTTTCTTTATCAGGATAATGTGTAATATTATACAGAGCTTTTTTGGCATAATTTATGGCCAGGTTGTAATTTTTCACTTTGTGGAAATAAACATAGGCCAGACCCTGATAAAGATCATAACTGGTAGGATTGTTTTTTATGCCTTCCTCAAGAAAATCTATTCCTTCCTCCGGTTGATTGAGAGTAATAGCAAGAAAATAACCTCCAAAATCATAGGCTTTAATAAAATGATTATCCAGCCAGGTAATTAATCTTAATATAGGCAGAATCTGTTCCCCTTCACTCTTAAACAGGTTATCACTCGGTTTTACATCTTTTCTCGGGCCATAAAAGGTTGCATGAGATGTTTCCGTATGATAAATGAGTACCCTTCCCCATAGCACAGCAGCCATAGTTTTTCTCGTTTCTCCGAAAATAATAGCAGCCATATTAACTGAGTGGTTGTACATACTTTCTGATCCCGGATTGATTATCTTTATATATGGCTTATCAAGATAAAATCTAAAACCAATGAGAAGAGAAAAAAGAATGATAGCAATAACAATTCTTGTGGGATTAAACATTATTTCCCAACCTTCTTCATAAATTTATTGATTGCCGGTCTCAATACTATTGACAGGAGAAAAAGAAAGGATAAAGGTGCGATTCTCATTAACCACATATCCTTACGCAGTTTCTCAGGATGTCTCCATGGCTGTTCCAGAACAAGATCAAGGGTAAAACGATCATGATACTGGGACACACCGCAGGTGTCTCCTTCTTTGTGCTGATGCTCTTCTCCATGTTCATGCTCTTCTGAACTGGCATCTTCACTATGTTTGTGGTCTTCTGTTTTCTCCGAATGGCTTTCACATTCGGAACATGTTTCTCCGTCACTGTGTTTATGAGTTTCATTACCTGCCACAGCAGGAGATACAATCAGAGGTGAACTACCTGCAATGACTGTAAGGATTAAAAAAGAAAATAATAAAATTAAAATTATTTTTTTCATTGTATCACTTCCTTCTTAAAGGTCTTTATTTTCCAGTACCCAACATGAAAGAAAAAGAATAAAAGCTATATATAACAATCCGTATACAGTAGCAGAAATAGTATATTCCGGCGGCAGGTAAAAACTGTTCATAGCAGCAGGTTTTATATCAAAATAATAAAGATGGGGGAAAAGAAATTTAGTTATTACACTCAATACATAGGAATACCAGAAGGCTTCCTCCTTGCCGAGATAAGTCAGATAAACAGGTGTCATATTCCCGACTACAATCATGGTAACACTCAGACATGTATTTATCGTAACAGGAAGAAAAAGAGAGAAAAATATTATATGAGCTATAACTATTGCATCGGAAAGGAAAATAAAAAAGCCTGCCCATATGATATTCGCTTCAAAAAGTCCCTCTTTACTGTATGTAACAAGAAGAAGTTCTGCAATCATAATCAGAACATTTATAAATACAACGGCACATATGCTTAAAAATTTCCCTGCCAGATAATCATATCTGCTTACAGGCTTTGCAAGCATAGTATAAATATAACGATTTTTAATATCAGAAGGAACAGATGTAAGAGACAGGCTGAAAGCAAGTACAAGATTTATAAGAGCAATACCGGAAAAAGAAAAATCAATTATTACTTTATTTGGCATCTCTCTGTCAAATACTCTCAGAGACATAATTAATATAAGGAAAACAAAACTTGTAAATAAAAATATATAACCTATTTTTCTTTCATAGTGTTCATAAAAATAAAAACTGAAAACCTTTATAACATTTTTACTTAACATTGATTGTCTCTCCTACTTTTTCAAGAAATACCTCTTCCAGAGTTCTTTTTTCCATATTTACCGTTAGAATACTGACTCCTTCACTCTGAAGTAATTTAATTATACTGTTTGACTCTTCTTTACCCTGTATAATGACCTTTATATGGGGTGTTCCTTCAAACGTTAAATGCTTAAGTTTTTCATTCTTTTTTATATCCTCAAGAGATTTCCCGTGGGGCATTTCAAATATAATTGAAAAACTCTGAGAAAGATTGATTTTACTTTCCGGCGTAAGCAGATCCTGAATTGGTGAGCAGCATATAAGGTCTCCTTTATTTACTATTGCCACATCATTACATACCATTTCTGCCTCTGAAAGCTGATGGGAACTGAAAAATATGGTTTTCCCTTCTTCTCTCAGTTTAATCATAATATCTCTTACGAGACGCTGCCCTGCAGGGTCAAGACCTGATGCAGGTTCGTCGAATATATAGAGTTTTGGATTATGCAGAATAGCCTGGGCTATACCAAAACGCTGTACCATACCTTTTGAAAACTCCCTTATTTTTGTTTTCTTTTTATCACTGAGACCTACGAGAGATAGAACATAATCTATTCTTTCTTCTGTTTCTTTTTTACCCATATCGTAAAGACCTGAGTAAAATTGCAGCAGTTTTACCGGATTTGTAAAATCAGGATAGTAAAGGCTTTCAGGTAGATAACCTATATGTCTTTTACTTTTCCTGTCCATAGGTGAATGACCGAGAACAGTTATTTCTCCCGAAGTCTGAGGGATAATACCAAGGATTATTTTTATAATGGTTGTTTTTCCTGAACCGTTAGGGCCTAAAAAACCAAAAATTTTACCTTCTTCTATATCGAAAGAAACACCTTTCAGAGCTGTTGTAGTCTGTTTTTTATTCAATCTGTTATAAATTTTTACAATATTCTTTATTGATATTATTTTTTCTTTCTCCATGTAAGAGACCTTTCTGTAAATGATTATTTATAGTATCTTAAAAATTATACCCATTTTTTATTTATTTTATTCCCGAATAATTTATATGAAAAACGTGACGCGTAACGCGCAATGTCATTAAGTTAACGTTATAACCCTTTAAATTGGCTGCCTGGCGCTCCTCCGAAAAAATCTAAACTGTAACATTTATATCTGTTAGAGCTTACATCATGCTACTTTACACTGTATATCAATTAAATACACTTGTGCAGCCGTGATATTTTTTCTCCAGAGCACCAGGCAGCCAATTTGCTATATGTTTCTTAACTTAACGCCATTGCGCGTGACGGGAGGCTGTATTATCACTCCTGGTTATGGCTGAAATCAGTATCAGTTAAAATTTCAACATAAAAGTTATAAAGTTCCTCCTGGTTTCCTTTTTAAAAACCTTCCGTACCCTGCCTGGCCGGTAAATTTTCCCTTTTCTGCGACTACTTTTCCTCTACATATGGTCATATGAGGGTAACCGGTCAGGGTCATACCCTCATAGGGTGACCAGTCACAGTTTGTTTGAAGTAATTCAGGATGAATTATTGTCTCTTTTTTCGGATCAAATATGACGAGATCTGCATCAGCCCCTGGAGTTACAGTTCCTTTTTCAGGATAAAGTCCGAAGATTTTTGCCGGATTTGTGCTTATAATCGAGACAAATCTATTTAAAGATATTCTGCCTTTTGCCACACCTTCACTGTATATAAGAGGAACCATTGTTTCTACTCCCGGAAGTCCATATGGTATTTTTGTAAAATCTCCATGCCAGGCATTTTTTTGTTCCGTAGTAAAGGTACATGTATCAGTGCCTATTACATCTATCTCTCCTCTGATAAGTCCGTCCCAGAGCCTGTTACAATCTTTTTTCTTTTTTATCTGAGGGCATGTGGCATACCAGTGGCCATTTTCTCTTTTAAAAACTTCATCATCTAAAAGAAGATACTGAGGACAGGTTTCTGCAAAGACTTTAACTCCTCTGTCTCTGGCAGATTTTACTGCATCTGCTCCCTCCCCTGTTGACATATGAACTATATATAGCCTTCCACCTGTTACTTCCGCCCATTTTATTGCCCTCACTATTGCTTCTTCTTCAATAAAATTCGGCCGTGACAGAACATGTGCATAGGAACAGTATTTTTCTTTCTCATAACGTGCTACAAGCATCTCCAGAACTACAGGACTTTCTGCATGGACTGAAATAGTAGATCCATAGAGACAGGTACTTTCAAGAGCAGAAAACAGTGCTTCATCATCACTCATGAGTCCCCTGCTTTTATAACACATAAACATTTTAAAGGAGGGAATACCATAATCGACTACTTCCTTCATTTCCTGAAGGATATTTTCCTTCCAGTCTGTAATACATAAATGAAGGGAATAGTCTATAGAGACTTTACCATCTGCTTCTCTTCTTCTTTCTTCCACTCCTTCTATGAGATTTTTTCCAGGTACCTGGTTTGCAAAATCTATTATACTGGTCACACCGCCTGCTGCAGCAGCTTTTGTTCCATTTTCGAAATCGTCAGAACTTACCGTATCTGCCATGGGTAACTGAAAATGGGTATGAACATCTATGGCTCCCGGGAAAATATATTTCCCTTCCCCATTTATTACTCTGCAGTTATCTTCCGGCAGATTATGTCCTATGAAAACAATTTTTTCTCCTTCTATACCAATATCTGCTCTGTAAATATCACAGGCTGTAACAATAGTTCCGTTTTTTATCAAAAGATCCATATTTTGCACCTTAAATTATGGGGGTTGGGTTTTAGGTTTTGGGTTTTGGGTTGTTAATCTTTTTAACCCAACACCCATAACCCAACACCCATAACCCATAAATCTTCGCTTCTTCACTTCTTAACTATCTTGAAACTCAAGATATAATTTATTACTTTCAGCCACCGGATTTTTCGCATGATTTAATTTCAAAAGGTTTACTGCCTGCTTTAAAAGATTTTACTGAAGTTTCAAAATCAGAACTTATCTTATTATAAATCTTCTCAGGACTGTTCAATGTGATTATATAAACATGATTGTTCTTTATTAAAAAATATCCGTCAATAATATCTGTTTCAGAATATGGTTCTCCTGCAATAGTTCCTTTTGCGTCGGATCTCTGTATGATACGTATTGCAGGAACTCCGTCTATTTCTGTATCGGTTTTTTCAACTATAGTACTGTGAATTTCCATTGTTTCATTTTTAAAATCATAGGGCTCTACCTGAGAAACAAGTTCCTTAAGAGTTAATGTTTCACCTTTATCTACAGGAAAACCATCTACATAAAATGATGTAAACCCCTCATATTCGAAATATACATTGCCCTGGTTATCAAAAATTTTCCATCCAGCCGGCAGTATAAGAGAAAAACGATCTTCCTTATCCTTATATGCTTTGTTGTTTGAAGAATTATCACCTGCTGCCAGAGACTGGCTGGAGAAAACTATTAAAATAGTCAGACACAATAACAGTTTGATTGAATATTTTTTCATGAATATTTCCTCCTTAAATTTAGGTTTTGAGTTTTAGGTTTCAGGTTTTGGGTTTTTAATCTTCCTGACCCAACACACAGCACCCATAACCCTTAAAACCAGACTTTACACCATAAAAAATGAAAATTTTTATACTCTTAATTTATGAGTATAAACTTTTATCTACTTAAAGTCAATATATAGCAACAGTAATCACTTTTTTATCATTTTCACTTTGCTATAGCATATATAACATGTTATAATATTATAAATTTAACAGATTAACCTCGCGTGACGCGTGACGCGTCACGCGTCACGAACCTTTATGCAATCATAACGGGAGGTTTTTATGATGCCTGTAATATATTGCGGCAACTGTGGACACCAGCACAGAGAAAGTACAAAATTCTGCCAGGGATGCGGCGGAGAGATAATAGCTACTGATTCAACCGGTTCATTAATGGCAGGAGTAATGCTGGATAATCGTTATGAGATAATAGAAATGATTAAAGCAGGAGGCATGGGGGCTGTTTATAAAGCTCTTGACCACAGGTTTGATAAGAAATTATGTGCTGTAAAAGAAATGCTCAATCAGACAGGTGGCACCTCTCATGATCAGGATTATATGATTGATCGTTTTAAAAAAGAAGCACATATCCTGAATGAGCTGAGACACCCTAATATGCCTGTAGTTAGAGATTATTTTATTCAGGCAGGACGCTATTATCTTGTCATGGATTACATTGAAGGCAGAGATCTTGAAACAATACTGGAAAAACATTTAGACGACCAAAGATTACTGGGATTAAGTGATGAAAAAAAAGGTATTCCTGAAGAAAAGGTTATTGAGTGGGCAAAACAGATACTCGACGCTCTGGATTATCTTCACAGTCAAAAACTGGTATATAGAGATCTTAAACCTTCAAATATAATACTTCGTAACTCAGACCAGAGGGCAATGCTTATAGATTTTGGTATAGCAAGAACGGTAAATCTTGAAACAATTCAGAATACGAAAACTGCTACAGGTACACCTGCTTTTGCTCCTCCCGAGTTATTTGAGGGCAAACCTGAACCAAGAACTGATATATATTCCCTGGCTGCTACCATGCACTGTCTTCTTACAGGAGATATACCTTTTATACCATTTTCTTTCAAGCCTGTGAGAGAGCTCAATTCTGCCGTATCGGAAGGACTTGAAGCAATAGTTATGCAGGCTCTTTCCCATGCTGCAAAGGATCGTTATCTGAATGCCAGAGAAATGAAAAAGGCCCTTGAGGATTATACAGATTCCTGTAAATCCCGTCAGATAAAACAGACACCTTCAAAGAAGATAGAAGAGGACAGTGAGTCCACATTAACACTTTTAAAGGTTCCCACTTTACCTGGAGAGTCCAGACCTGAAGTTACTACAAAGAAAAAGCCTGCAGAGCCTGTATCTAAAACTGTTTCAGTTACTCAGGAGAAAAAGAGTAAAAAAAATTTGATCATCATATCTGTGATTGCAGCTTTAATAATATTATCTTTAATATTAGCAGGTCTCACAAAAAATGGAAAATTCTTTAAAGGCCAGGCAGAACTGGCTTTTACGAATAAAAATTATGAAAAAGCCAGAAACTGTTATAAGAGACTGTCACAGATAAATCCTGAACTTGGCAAATCTGATCCTGATACACTGAAGAATTTACTTTCTATGGCAGAACATGATCCGAACAATATGCTTGATTATTGTAAGATTGCAGAACCTATGATAGATAAAAATAATATAGACTCTTTAATTGCCCTGGGAAAAACTACAGAAAAAAAGTTCCCTGATGAGGCAGCAGGTTATTATAATAAGGCTCTTTCCATAAACCCTAAAAATAAAGAGACTTCTCTATTACTTTACAATATCTATCTGAAGAGGAAAAATTACAAATCTGCATTGTCTGTCATTAATAATAACATCGAAGATGAGTCAGTAAAAGCCCAGCATTACATGGATCTGGCAGAAAAATTTGCAGAAACAGGGGATTATAAAAATGCTGCAGATTGTTATAAAAATACAATTAATCTTGAAAAAAATCAGAAAAGAAAACTGCCGATCTATAAAAAACTTGCTCTCTGTTACCTGAAACTCTCAGATTATCCAAATGCTATAGCAACAAATAGAACTATAATTACAATAGAACCAGGTAATGTTCAGGCTAACACAGATCTCGGAATTGTATATTATGAACTAAAAAAATATGATGATGCTTTTAAGAACCTGCAAAAAGCTGTCACAATGAATCCATCAAAAGAAAATAAAGACATAATTCTTAAATACCTGAATAAACTCGGAGAAAAATATTTGAAGGAAAATAATTATGAAAAAGCAGAAAAAATTTTTAAAGAATCTATAAATATAAAGAAAAAAGATAATAAGAATGCAAAAGATGGACTTAATAAGGTAGCAAAAGATTATCTAAAAAAAGCCAGTGAATTTTTAGATAACACAGATTATGATAAGGCAGAAGATTATTTTAAAAAAGTTATTGCTACAGGAGATAAAGATTGTGAAAAACTTGCTCATAAAGGACTGGATAAAATTGCAAAGGCTCTTATGCCAGTTCCAACTCCTGAGCCTGTATACCCTGTAAATGACGGGGGAGGTTATACAAAACCTGTTCCAACTAAAAATTATGAGGATATACCTGAAATGAAACCTACAAAAAACTATTCAGAAACAGATTAGTTATGTTTTTTTTAAAAAGGGGGAGATGTTTATGATGTTAAAATATTCACTGTTAGTTATTTTATTATTTTCATTAATTAATGCTGGTATAGCATTTTCAGACGAAAAAGCAAGCAAATTAAACGAAGAAGGACTGACTTATTACAATAAGGAGGATTACAAAAAAGCTCTTGAAGCTTTTACTGAGGCTTTAAAACATGATCTTAAGGCCCCTGCTATATGGAATAATAAAGGTATGGCTTTATTTAAACTTTCACGATTTGAAGAAGCTTTAAAATGTTTCGATAAAGCTATAGCACTTGACAAGAAATATGAAACAGCTCTGTATAACAGAGGTAATACCCTTTATAATATGGAAGAATTTTCTGAAGCAATAAAATCTCTTACTGCAGTTCTTGAAATTAATAAAGGAAATACAAATGCTAAAATTAAACTTGAAAAATGTAAAGAAAGGCTTGCCAGTATAAAAAAAGCTGAAGAATTATATAAAAAAGGTAATGAATATTATCTTGAAGGTAATTATAAAGAGGCAATAAAATATTTTGACCTTGTTTTAGCTATTGAGTCTTCCTATGAAGAGGCAAAATTAAAGAAAAAGAAGGCAGAAGATGCCCTTTCAAATACTCCAGGAAAAGAAGGATGGATGGAATTATGTGATAAAGGAAATAACCTTTATACCATTGGAGAATATGATAAAGCTATAGAATATTTTGATAAAGTACTGGAAGTAAAACCTGACTGTGGACCTGCATTGTTCGGTAAAGGTCTTTCTCTTATATCTCCTGATATCAGGGTAGCAGTTGATGAGGGAAAGAAATATCTGGAGAAAAGTATAAGTATTTCTCCTGATCTCAGAGGTTTTAATATTAACCTTAAAGACGGTCAAGGACTTACACCTTTACACCTGGCTGCAATGAAAGATTATGTAACATTTACAGAACTGCTCCTCTCAAAAGGTGCTGATATAAATGCCAGAGCAGATTCCGGTAAAACTCCTCTTATTCTTTCTATAGAAAAACACAGACAGGAAATAATGGAAATACTTCTTTCAAAAGGAGCCGATGTAAATATAAAAGATAATTATGGTGATAGTCCTTTACACTGGGCTCTCTGTTATACGAATAATTTAAAAAATATTGCCGGAACTCTTATAGATAAAGGAGCAGATATTAATGCTGTAAATAAAAGAGGAGAAACTCCTCTTCACCTTGCTCTGAAATATTCAGAATATGATAAGTATAATATAACTGCTTTACTGATAGAAAAAGGTGCCTCTGTTAATACTAAAGATAATGACGGTAAAAGTCCTTTACATATAGCTCTGGATAAAAACAGACCTGATTTTGCAGAATTGCTCATATCAAAAGGTGCAGATGTTAAAGCTACGGATAATAATGGTAAAAGTCCCATGCATTATTTATTATATGATGAGTTAAAATCATTACCTGCCTTATTGATTTCTAAAGGTGCAGATATTAATGCATCAGATAAAGAAGGAAAGACTCCTTTAGAATATGCAATAGAAAATGGTTATGAAGAAATCTGTATTTCTCTTGTAGAAAATGGTGCAGATATAAATATAAAAGACAGATCACATGAAGGAAGTCCCCTTCACTGGGCCTCATACAGACATTCTATCTCTTTTATGGAATTACTTATTAAAAAAGGAACTGATATTAATATTACAGATAATAGAGGACAGACTCCCCTTCACTGGGCATCTCAGAATGCTTTTAAAGATTCATTATTATTCCTTTTAGATAGAGGAGCAAATATTAATGCAGTAGATAGTAATGGAGATAGTCCTCTCCATGTTGTAGCATCTAAGAATTTTATAGATATGGCAGAATTACTGCTCTCAAAAGGTGCAGATATTAATGCAAAAAATAAGGATGGATTTACACCTTATGATATAGCAAAAAATGAAAAGAAAGATGAAATGGCTGATTTTCTTTGGAAATACAGTCAGGAGCATAAATAAGGAGGGTAATTTTTTAATGAAAAAGATTTTAATTTTTTTATTTCTTTTATTGAATCTTTCTGCAGTTTTATGCCAGGAAACATCAGATCCGGAGGAGCTGAATAAGAAAGGTATTGAATTTTATAAACAGGGAAATTATGTTGAAGCAGTTAAATATTTTGATAAAGCTTTAAAAATTGATGATAAAGGTGCTCCTATATGGAATAATAAAGGTATGGCTTTACTTCAGATAAAAGAGCAGGAAGAAGAAGCTATTAAATGTTTTGATAAAGCTGTAGTTCTGGATCCTCTATATGTAAAAGCCTGGTATAACAAAGGACTTGCTCTTTTCAATTTAAAAAAATATGACAGTGCAATTTTATGTTTTGATAAGGTTTTATCTCTCGAACCGCAGCATAAAGAAGCAAAGACTAAAAAACAGGAAATCCAGTCTATTCAGAAATCTGAAAAATCTGTAGAGACTTTGATAAATGATGGGATAAAATTTTATAATCAGAAAAATTACGATGAAGCATTTAAATGTTTTGATAAAGCCACTACTCTTGGACCGGAAAATGATACTGCATGGGTAAAAAAAGGTCAGACTCTGGCAAAAAAAGAGAAATATGATGATGCCATAAAGTGTTATGATAAAGCTCTGGTAATTAATCAGAAAAATCTGGAAGCCCTTTACGGTAAAGGGGATGCTCTCTTTGCACAGGGAAAATATAAAGAAGCCCTTGAATGTTATAATAAAATCCTTGTTATAAAACCTGATGAGAAGAATGCTAAAAATAAGAAAGACGAAGTAGAAAAAGCCTTTGCTGCAAAGCAGAAACCAACGGCAGAAGAGCTTTTTCAGCAGGGAGAAACCTGCTTCAAGGAAAAAAAGCCTGATGAAGCCATTAAGTATTATGATAAAGCCCTGGAGATAGACCCGAACCATATTCAGTCTTTATTTGGAAAAGGAATTATTCTTATTTTTACAGACAAAAAACAGGAAGGCTATGAATATATGGATAAGGTTCTGGCTATTGATCCAGAATTTGAAAAGGCATGGGATGTAAAGGGAGATCTTCTGGCAGAAGCCGGACAGTATGATAAAGCTCTTGACTGTTACAGGAGAGTCTTTGAACTGAAAGCTGATTTCACTAATATTCAGTTTAAAATACAGGAAATGGAAAAAGCTCTTTCAGGACAGGCAAATGTACCGGTAGATTCAGATCCATGCAGGGATTTATACAATAAAGGTAGTGTTTTATATAAAGAGGGAAAGTTTAACGAATCCCTTGGAATGTTTCAGCAGGCTTTAGATATTAACCCCCGGTATGTACCTGTTTTATTTAAAAAAGGTCTTATTCTTGCTCTGATATCATATGGAAAAGATAAAAGAAAAATGAAGGAATCCGCAGAATGTTTCGCCGATGTTTACAGTCTTGATCCGGAACTTAAACAGTGTGATATAAACGGAACAGATAATATGGGTACCACCCCTTTACAGATTGCCCTTATGAGGAAAGCTCTGGTTATTGCACGTTTACCGGAACTGCTCATAGATAAAGGGGCAGATGTGAATGCAAAAAATAATGATGGCAACACTGCTTTACATGAAGCAGCAAGATTTGGATACTTAGAAATAGTCAGAAAAATTCTGGATAAAGGAGCAGATGTGAATATGGAAAATAATGATGGTTTCACACCTTTACATTCTGCTTCTGCATCAGGATTTGTAAAAGTGGCAGAATTACTTATAGAAAAAGGTGCAAAGGTAAATGCAAAATCTAAAAATGGCAGAACCCCTCTGGCAGTGGCAGGAGGAAATTCTGCTATGAAAGATCTGCTCCGTGCAAATGGAGCAAAGGAATAAAGAGTGAAGGGTGAATACCTTCACTCTTCATTCACTCTTCACTTACTATAAGTCCTCTATATTATAAATAAGCCTCCCGTTACGCGTTACGCGTCATGATTAAATAATCTTTAAGATATTTACCTGTATAAGATCTTTCCTCTTTCATTATCTCTTCTGGAGTACCTTCTGCAATAATTTCTCCCCCTCTATCTCCCCCTTCCGGCCCAAGGTCTATTATATAATCGGCATTTTGTATAACTTCCATATTATGTTCTATGAGTAAAACAGAATTCCCCTCACTTATAAGTCTCCTCAGACAGAAGAGCAGTTTTTCAATATCTGCAAGGTGTAATCCCGTAGTAGGCTCATCAAATATATAGAGTGAACCCTTTCCTTTTTTAAGAAGATGAAGTGCCAGTTTCAGCCTCTGTGCTTCCCCTCCTGAAAGGGTATTTGCCGCCTGCCCTAACTCCAGATAACCGAGACCTGTTTCGTGAAGTACTTTAAGTTTTTTCACAAGAGAACTATGGGATGAAAAAAACTCTGCTGCCTCATCTACTGTAAAATGAAGAATATCTGATATGTTCTTATTTTTATATTTTACATCTAAAATTCTTTTCTGATAACGCTTACCGTTACATTCTTCACATGTTACATAAAGATCTGCCATAAACTGCATTTCTACTTCTATATAACCATTTCCCTCACATTTTTCACATCTTCCTCCTGAAACATTAAAAGAAAAATGTCCCGGTGTTAATCCTTTTATCTTTGACTCGGGAAGTTTTGAGAAGATATTTCTTATATAATCAAAAGCCTTTATATAGGTAACAGGATTTGACCTGGGAGTTTTACCTATGGAAGATTGGTCTACCATTAACACATCTTCTATATTATGAACACCTTCTATATTAACATATGTTCCGCAGGGAATAGAAAAATCTCCTTTAGCCCTTTTTATGGCAGGAAACAGAACATCTCCAATAAGAGTGCTTTTACCTGACCCGGAAACACCTGTAATACAGACCAGCCTGTTAAGAGGTATAGTAAGACTTATGTTTTTCAGATTATGTTCCTCTGCACCTGTTAGTTTTATACATTTTTCACTTAAATATGAAGAGAATAAATCATCATTACTGAGCAATGGTATGTTTCTACATCCCCTGAGATATCCTGCAGTTATGGAACCACTTCCGCTTATAAGCAGTTCCTCCCCTGTGCCGGCAAATACCACTTCACCTCCCATTTTTCCGGGCCCTGGCCCCATATCCACTATATAATCTGCAGATTTTATTATCTGCAGGTCATGTTCCACTACAATTACGGTATTCTTCAGATCCCTCAGTTTTTTAAATATTTCTATAAGCCTGTCATTATCCTTTGAGTGAAGGCCAATACTAGGTTCATCCAGTACATAAAGGGTATTTGTAAGACCTGAACCAAGACATGTGGCAAGGGAAATCCTCTGATATTCACCGGCAGAAAGAGTTTTTGTCAGCCTGTCCAGTGTGAGATAATCAAGACCTGTACTGACAAGATAGGAGAGCCTTTTTTTTATTTCTTTTAATATAAGAGAAGCTACTGAATAATCATATTCATTTAATTTCTTTTCAAGAGAAGAAAAGAAGTGAAGCGCTTTTAAAACAGTCAGTCCTGAGATTTCCCCTATATCTTTACCGTCTATCCTGACATATAAGGCTTCTTTCCTGAGTCTTTTACCTTTACAGACTGGACAGGTTTTTACTCCTCTGTATTTGCTTAAAAAAACCCTTATATGAAGTTTATATTTTTTTTCTTCCACATGCTCAAAAAAGCCTTCTACTCCGGGAAATCTACCCTTACCATTCCATATGATATCCTTCTGCCATTCCATCAGGTCTCTATAGGGAACATCAGTATTTATACCGTAATTTTCCATTGTTTGTTCATATCTTCTGAAGAATTTCTTTCCTTTCTCTGTAGTCCATGGAAGGACTGCTCCTTCTCTGAGACTTTTACCTTCATCAGGTATAACGAGAGATGTGTCAAATGTAAGAAGATTTCCGAAACCATGACACTCATGGCAGGCTCCGAAAGGACTGTTGAAGGAAAATAACAGTGGTAACGGATCAGAAAAATCTATGTCACAGTAGGGACAGTGTAGAGAACTGCTGAACTTAAATGTTTCTCCTCCTTCTATAATTATTTCAATATGTCCTTTTCCTTCTCTCCAGGCAGTTTCCAGTGAATCTGCAAGCCTGCCCCTGTTTTTCTGACATATTTTTATTCTGTCCAGCAGTATCATAGCTCTTTCCCCTAATTCTCGTACCTCATCAATTTTCACCGGCCCTTCATCGGTCATTATCCTTATATAACCTCTGGATTTTAAATAATTCAAATTTTCCTCATAGGACAGGCTGGCCGTAATATAAGGGAAGGTTATGAAAATTTTTGTTTCTTCCGGCAAAGAAAGTAGTTCTTCGAGGATGTTTTCTACTCTTTCTTTCTCTATTTTTCTGTTACACGAAGGGCAGTAAGTTTTCCCTGTTCTTCCATAGAGGAGGCGTAAATAATCATTTATTTCTGTGGCTGTCCCTACAGTAGAACGGGAATTTCTCGGAGGTTCTGTCTGTTCTATTGCTATAGAAGGAGGTATGCCTGAAATAGAATCTATCTCAGGCTTATCCATTTTTTCCAGAAACTGTCTGGCATAAACAGAAAGTGAAGAAATAAATCTCCTCTGACCTTCTGCAAATATTGTATCAAAAGCCAGGCTGGATTTACCTGAACCACTTACTCCCGTTATGACAATAAATTTATTTCTCGGGAGATCTAAATTTATATTTTTTAGATTATTCTGTCTTGCTCCTCGTAAAGATATATATTGTTCCACAGGTTTATTTTTCTAAAGCTCTATCCATATTTTCTTTAATTTTTTCTTTAAGTGCTTTTTTTCTGCGTAATTCTATCTTTTCTTCCATGCTTCTTGCCTTTGCCCTGTCTTTTTCTTCTATTAAAGCTTTTATTGCTGCCTGATCCAGTATAGCAGTATTTTCAGGTATATCAGGCACATCTGACAGATATTCCAGAGCTTTTTCATATTTAGGTAAAAGCTCTTTACTGGGAGGTGTATCGGCAAGTATACGTATTTCTTTTGTCATAAAATCTTCTCTGTCTTCATGTATCATTTATGGTTTATCTCCTTCTTTATCGTGACACGTAACGCGTGACGCGTGACGCGTAATGCGTGACCGAAGAATAATTAGAAACTATAAACATTATAGTTTAACTTCATCGTAAACTCAAGTTTTTATAAATATTTTTAAAGGATAATTTCTGTGGAGAAAAGAAATTATCAGTTGCATAAATAATCCACCAGTCACGCGTTACGCGTTACGCGTCACGAAAAAAGGAGTTAATATAATGTATTTTAAAAGATTGATTTTAACAGTCATAATAGTAATGGTAACTTTTTCCTTAAGTCTTGCAGGCCCTACAGAAGAAGCTGAAGAAATGGTTGACAGGGGAAACGAATTATACAATCAGGGAAAATATGATGAGGCAATGAAATATTATGATAAAGCCATAGAAATCTATCCTCAGGAACATTATGCATGGAATAACAAAGGGCTTATTTTGCATGGCATGGGAAACTATGAAGAAGCAGTAAAATGTTATGATAAAGCCCTCGAGATAGATCCTATGAATATGTATGCATGGTATAACAAAGGCCTTATTATGGAGGAAAAAGGGAAATATGAAGAAGCAATTCAGTTTTACGACAGGGCAATAGACATATTCTCTTTTTATACCTTTGCTTTGAATTCAAAGGGAGTGTGTCTTACAAAACTGGAAAGATATGAAGAAGCAATTGTATGTTACAATAAAGCCCTTAAAGCCGACAGTAAAGACAGTGAAACATGGAATAACATGGGATTTACTCTCTACAAACAGAAAAAATATTCGGAATCTCTTGAGTGTTTTAATAAAGCACTTGAAATTGATGAGAAAAATGCCGAAATATGGAATAATAAAGGTCTTTGTCTGGCAGGACAGGGAGAGTATAAAGAAGCAGTTACATGTTATGACAGAGCGTTAGAGCTAAACCCAGAATATAAAGAAGCAGGTCAGAACAGAGAGGAAACTTTAAAACTAATGAAAGAAGGCGGAAAGTAAATGATCACTTACTGACGTGAGACGTGAAATATGAAAGGAAAGAAAGCCTTATTTCATCTGGCTTATGGCATTTCAAAATATGCATTGCCCACGCTCATATCAGTAATTTTACAGTTGGGAATTTAGATAGAAAGGCCGGTTAATTCTATGGTAAAAATTACTCTTTTAATCATATCTTTAATGATTTTATTTTCTATAAAAATCTATGGCCAGGAAATTACAGGAGATAAGATAATAGAAAACCTCTATATGGCACAAAGTTTCGGAAAAATAAAGGATATGACAATAGATCTTGATTGTTTTGCTCCTGCTTTAAAAAAACAGGAAGCAAAAGATCTTATGGAATTATTTTTTACTGCGAGAGTTTTTTTTTCTGCACCTAATAAGATAAGAACAGAAAAAACCCTTGTAGATCCTCAGACACAATCGGATTTGACTGTAATTACTATAAGAGATGGAGTTCTGGAGAGCGGCCATATGAGAAATCAGATGATGAGTAGAAAAGAAGATGACCATCATCATTCACTCTTTCTTCCCTTCGGTATTGATATACAGCCGCAGGATCAATACAGAAACTATACCCTTGTTTCAGCGGAAAACCTTGAAGATAGAGATGTATATGTCATAAATATAACAAACGAACAGGACCCTGAAGCAAAGATATTGACTCTATGGATAGACAGGGAAAGATTTATACCTCTTAAAGAAGAATATACTTTAATTCAGGGAGAGGGAGAGCATGCAAAAGAAACAGTAAAAACCACTCTTTATAAGCATCCCTGGCAACTTGTTGACGGAAGATGGATGCCTCTCAGGATAGAGAAATATGAAAACGGGAAAATGACTGTTTATATTGTTTTAAAGGAAGTTGCCATAAATCAGGGACTTGATGAGGATTTATTTATTCCTTAAGGACGGTTTTTATATAAAAATACTGCAAAAAACGAATTTTTTGCAGTAAGATTGTGTTTTATAAAAGTAACTCAAAGGGCGGCTCCGCAGGTTTTGCAGCCTGTAAGCCCCTGTTCACTCAGTCCGCCACAATAGGAACAGCGGATAAGTACTTCTCTTTCTTTAATGATTATCTGAGGAGCAGGTGTAATGGAAGTATGAGCAGCCGGTATAGCTGTTCCGGCTGCATGCACTGTTTCTGTTCCATAGGGTTTTAAATAGGAAATCAATGTATCCACATTTTTCTGGTTTTTACCATAATCAAACATTACTGTACTTGCAGCAGTACAGCTGGAAACATCTACTTTTGTCCTGTCGTCATTAATTTTACTTAATTTTACTGTTATTATATCTCCGAGACTTGTAAAAGTTATACCGGTTTTTGCTTCGATTATGCCGGAAGCCCAATCTTCTTTACTTATATTAGAACCCTGGATTTTTTTAATTGCTTCCATACAGAGCTCAAAGGCATTATCATATTGGCATGTTATACTTATAGTTTGTTCTTTACGAATCAAATAGTTCACCTCCTGATCTTTAAGATTTAAATAGTATATCATATTATATGCCACTGTGTCAGGATGTTATGTGTTATTTCCAGCCCTGAAGAGCAATTTTTTTCAAAATCTCCTCCAGTTTGATTTTTTACCGGCCCATCTCAGAATACCGGACATATCCCTGATCAATAACAATCTATAGACAAAATATCCAATATAGTTTGAATAAATTATCAATCATTAGAATTAAATTAATTGTTGACAAAACAAATCAACAATGTTATTATATAATGGACGGAAAGAGAAAGCTAAGATTGTTGGAAAATTAAGCCCTGCTGAAGCAGTAGGAAAAACAAATTCTTTCTTTAAATTAACCGGAGAAAATACAGGTTAAAATCTGCACCTGATAATAAGATATATCATTTTAATTAAATTTATCAGTTATATTTCAAAACAAAGGGGCTTTTTACTATGTCAATTTTATATCATAAACGCTTGTTTTTATTTAACCAAGAGAATTTACGAATAAAACTTGAGTATTTTTCCAGGGAATTCAGGCTATAGCAGGTAATTTTCATGTTAGAAAACTCCCCTTTAACGAAAATAACCTATTATAAAAGCTTTGTTGGTATATTCGATAAAAATTTCATTTAAAGATTATTTTCATATCTTACATAATTGTAGGTTTTTTTATATTATGGTATCACGAAAATTCGTTTCGTAATATAGGCCAGACATTTTTGTATATTATCAACTGCACATTTCAAGCCATTCTTACTTATTCATATTACCTTTCTATCCTGTAATAAATTAACTAAAAACTAATGGGTTGTCGAGAAATATATTTACAGTCTATATCGTGACGCGTCACGCGTGACGCGAGGATGATAACCGTTCTAACAATTTGCCAGGGTTATTTTCTTACAGTCTCTAATTACCGCTCCAGGTAAATAGGTAACCATATGCCTGGAGGGCTGAAGTCCTCCGCTACATTTTTGAGTTTATTGTAGCGGAAGGCTTTAGCCTTCCATAATTCGAATAATAGTTTTCGTTTTTGGACACTCTCTTGCCTGGAGTTGTCCTAAGGAAAAATTCCTCAGGAAACCACTTCTATAAGGAGTCTTTTCGCTCCTTTTCACATTTTTAATAAAAAGGCTTATCTATGGTTTTTCCTTGCACATATTTTGCTTAAAATACTATTTAATAAAGAAAGGGTGAATTTCATGAAAACAGCAATGTTCAAAATAATGGCTCTCTTGATTACTATGTTATTTTTCTCGTCATGCGGAGGCGGCGGAGGTGGAAGTATTACTTCTTCTGCTCTTTCTCCTTCTGTAGATAATTCTTCTCCCGTAGTTCCTGTAGTCAATACACAGAATGAATTTACTCAATGGAAATCTGACGTTTCTTCTATGAAACCAGTTGATTTTGTTGCATGGTGGAATGATAAGGAAAGATTTAACAGATGGATCTTTTCCCTTTACGGTCAGAATGGTCTTGTATGGCCGGATTCATCAGGATCAGAACAGATTTTTACCAGCAAGTTTTTAAATTGCTATAGAATGACTGTCTTACTTCAGAGTGTCTATGGTGGTGAGTCTGTATATTTATATCAACCTGCATCCAATTACGATCATGTAGTAATACTTCTTTATTCAAACGACGAGAAAGGTTATGTTATGATTTCCTATCCGAACGGAGGCAGTCCTGAAACATGTGTTTATAAAATTCTTGGCACAGATAACAGGAGTGAAGCACTTGCAAAGATTACAGATTTCTTCCCCGGTTCGTCAGTTGTTTCCAAAAATGACGTATTTCTACGTTTTTAACAATAAAACATTGAGTGAGCAGTCTTATGGCCGGTATAGCTGTCACCAGGTGCCGTGTAAATTAAAAGATTGCCTTTGAAAATGACAGGTGATTTTACATAAGATGGAAAAAGAAATTTATTATAGAATATTTTGTAACTTATTAGAGTGAATAGTGAAAGGTGAAAAATGAATAGAATAGGACATTACTTACTATTCACTACTCGCTACTCACTATTCACTCCTTATAGATTGCTATGAAATTATCTATAATTTACAGTATAAATTAATCTACCTGTCGTAAAAAAACACAATCTTTTATATATTTTTGGAGGACTTTCCATTATAATTTCGAAAAGATATTTATTATATAATCAGTTGTTTTATACAATTCTCCTGAAAATAAAATGGTTTTATGAGAAATAGTATAAATTATCGAAAGGAGTATATATATTAATGTCCCGGAATGAGTTTATTTTTAAAGAAGAATTATCCTATATTGACCCTGATGTCAAATTCCTTACTCAATTGGAAGATGAAAGGCAGGAGAGGAAAATCATCATGATTGCCTCGGAAAGTCTCTGCCCTAAAGCAGTAAAGGAAACACTTGCTTCAAATTTCACAAATATCTATGCAGAAGGATACCCGTCACTCCGTATGACTGCAGAAGAAAAAGAGGAACTCACTGAATACAGGAGAGAAATTCCCCTGTTCCAGAGATTTTACGACAGACGCTACTATAAAGGCTGCGACTATGTAGATTTTGTCGAAGCCCTTGCAATGCTCAGACTCTCAAAACTCTTTGAAACAAAAGAAATCTCTGCCGAGAAAATATTTACAAATGTTCAATCCCTCTCTGGAGCCGCTGCAAACAATGCAGTATATGAAGCTTTCATTAACCCGGGAGATACCATTATGGGTATGAATTTAAGCCATGGAGGCCATCTTACCCATGGAAGTCCTGTAAACAGATCAGGGAAAAGATATAATGTAGTCCATTACGGCGTGGACAGTAAAACAGGTATTTTAAATTTTGCTTCAATAGAAAAACTTGCTCTTGAGCATAAGCCTAAAATCATAATAGCAGGATACAGTGCCTATCCCTGGGATATAGACTGGGTAAAATTCAAAGAAATTGCAGAGAAAAGCGGTTCACTCCTCATGGCAGACATAGCCCATATTGCAGGGCTTATTGTGGCAGGACAGTGTAATAATCCAATAGGTTTCGCAGATATTGTAACATTTACTACCCATAAAACCATGTGCGGCCCCCGCGGCGCAGTCATACTCTCTACAAACAGAGAGATTGCAAAAAAGATAAATAATGCAGTATTCCCCGGCGAACAGGGAGGGCCTCATATAAATAATATTGCAGCAAAAGCCGTGGCATTTAAACTTGCAGGAACAGAACAGTTCAGAGAACTTCAGAAAAGAATAAAAGATAATGCTCATACTCTTGGTGAAGCTTTTAAAGAACTGGGTCTGCGCCTTGCCTATGGAGGCACAGATACCCATATGGTTTTAATAGACCTGAAAACCATTAAAAATGAGGGTATATATGAACTGGACGGGGAAATGGCATCAAGAATGTTAGACATATGCGGAATAGTGTGTAATAAAAATACTATAGCAGGTGACGATAAGGCGGCAAGACCTTCTGCTGTAAGGTTTGGCACCACATGGGTCAGCCAGAGAGGTATGGGGCCTGAGGAAATGAAGCGTATTGCCGGCACAGTCCATAAAGTCCTTACATCTATAAAACCTTTCAGATATCTCTGGCCGGGAGGTTATGTGGGAAGGGGAAAAATCCTTCAGTCAGTCATGGATGATGCAAAGTGCGAAATAGACAGTCTCACAAAGGAATTTCCCGGAGAAGGTCTCACAGAAAGAAGAATGTATCCCTATTTTGATCTCCCCTATCAGCCTGACAGAGAAACACCTCTTCTTAAAGAACATGAAAAACTTTCTGCCACACTGGGGGATTATCATGGATATAAAATGCCTGCTTTTTATGGAGATGAAGAAATTAAACATTCGGAAGATGACTGTCTCCTCTTCGATATAAGCGACACAGGAATTATAGAAGTAAAAGGAGAAAGGGCAAAAGCTTTCCTTCAGGCCATCAGTACAAATAATATTTATGAACTGAAACAGGGAGAGAGCCAGAAATCTTTCATATTTGATCATAACTATAAACTCCTTGATGATGTAATTATAATGAGGCATGACTCAAAGAGGAAAGACAGAGACACCTTCTCTGTCCTGAGCAATGCTCCGAACCACCTGAAACTGAAGAGATATTTTCGGGCTTTATCTCTTGGTTATACACTCTTTGACAGGGATGAATTATTTGCAAAAATAGAAGGGCCATGTGAAATAAATGATCTCAGACCTTCTATGTCTGCTATGTCTTTATACGGAAAGAAAGCCCCGGGGATAATCAGGAAGATTTTCCCATCTGTGGAAGAACTGAAAGAAGGTCATTTTGCAGAACATGATATGGACGGCACTTCTGTAATCATTTCCCATTCCTGTGATGTAAGATATGAATTTATCTTATGCCGTAAAAAAGCCGGGGAATTATGGAATAAAATTCTATCTACTGGAGTGAAGCCTGCAGGCACAGAAGCAAGGGATAAACTTAAAGAAGAATCAGGTCTCCCTGTTTATATAGACGGGGAAGAAAGAGAAGATATTCTTTCACTTTATAAAAAGAACCCTTCATATTTCAAACTGTGCAAACCATATTTCACAGGCCAGAAATTTTTATTAACGAAGCTGGGAGATACAGTAAAATCAGATAAAATAGATTTTGTCTTTGAAGAAAAGGAAGAATCTTTAAAGAGGACAGGTCTTTTTGAAGAACATCAGAAACTTGCCACAAAAACCTCTATTGTGCCATTTGCCGGATGGGAAATGCCTGTAAAATACAGCGGAATAAAGGAAGAACATATGGCAGTAAGACAGGGGGCAGGTCTTTTTGATGTGTCCCATATGGGTATTTTTGACTTCAAAGGAGAAAATGCAGTAAGATTTTTAGATCTGATAAGCGCCAATTATATTCCCAGAGTCCAGAAAGGACAGGCAGTTTATTCCTATCTGTTAGATGCAGACGGAATTCCAATAGATGATATACTGGTCTATGGCATAGACCCTCCCACCCATTATATGATGGTAGTAAATGCAGCAAATGCCGATAAAGACTGGGCATGGATTAATGCTGTAAAAGAGAAAAAAGTTATAATAAACAGAGAAAATCCTTATTCGGAAGTAGATGCAGATGTAGAGATAAGAAATTTAAGAGACCATGTCTGCGGTAAAGACAGAAGGGCAGATATGGCTCTTCAGGGACCTAAATCTCTGGACATATTAAAAACCTTTATAACTGACAGGAATGTTATATGGGAACTGGAAAATCTAAAGAAATTCTATTTTGTCCGCACAGTGGCGGAAGGCATGGATCTTATAATAGCAAGAACAGGCTATACAGGTGAAGAAGTGGGATTTGAAATCTATGTTCACCCTGACAGTCAGGTAAAACTATGGAATCTCTTACTTGAAAATGGCAAAAAATTCGGTCTGAAGCCGACAGCTCTCGGTGCAAGGGATTCTACCAGAACAGAAGCAGGTCTTCCCCTTTACGGTCATGAACTGGCAGGTAAATTTTCTCTCACACCTGTTGAAGCAGGGTATGGTTCATTCGTAAAATTTCATAAACCTTTCTTTGTAGGAAGGGCCGGTTCTATAGAAAAAGACGAAAAGAGAAGTCTTGAGATTGTTCGCTTTAAAATGGTATCTAAAGGTATCAGAATGGTTAAACCGGGAAATCCTGTTGTCTCTGCAAGAGGAGAATATATAGGAGAGGTTACAAGCTGTGCACTTGGAACAGATGACCATCAGGTAGGACTGGCATGTATAAACAGGAAATTTGCTAAAGTGGGAGATAAAATAGGAGTCTTTATTCTCCCTCCGAAGGTAGATGAAAAACAGAAGGATCATCTCAAAGGAGGAGATAAGGTCATTCTCCATGAAACGGGAGAAATAGTAAAGAGATTTCCTGATATGACGTCAGAGAAAGTCTGCTGTGAGGAATAGTGAGTAGTGAATAGTGAGTAGTGAGGATTCTTCCCACTCACTACTCACTATTCACTAGAGGAACAAAAAAGAGTCTGATTTTGTTCCATCAATCTCGTTCATAGTAATTCAGTTAACTATTCTTTGTCGAGCAAGCAAGTGCTACATTACCCAGAGTTGTTGCTCCAATCCAGGTTCCAAGGCCTATATTAGCTGCATTGACGGCATATGGCGAACTCAGCCATGGCCCGAGTGCAACGCCACCTATTACTCCTCCTATAACTGTACTTATCAGAGTAGGAGCAATGGATTGGGGGCCTATTTCATCGGCTAATCCTACAACACCACCTAACATTGCACCCAGTGCTGCATAGGACATGTTAAGGCCTGTTACACCTGCACCACCGACTAACATTGCAGCCAGTGATACTCCTCCTGCCAGAAGAGCTGTTGATGCCGAGTTGACAGCAGTAGTATTTTTGTTATAAAATTCTTTAATAGAAGAGGTTATTTTTTGTGAGCAATTTTTAAGAACAGATTGTTTTTGATTTTCCAACAGCTCTCCTCTAACAAAGTCATCCTTTTTTTCTAAATTACCAGATGAAACATTATCTGTTTGTTCTTTCTGACTTTTACCCTTATTCTGATTTTTGTTAATTAAACCAGTTCGAGTTTCACTTCGAATTATCATAATGCTAATCTCCTTATGTTTTTAACAGACAGGTTAAGTATCTTTGAATAATTTTTTCAAAGCTTGATTTAGCAACATAAAAGCTAAAAGTTCTTTTGCTGTTAAATTCAGTATAACATGAAATTTCAACTTTTTAAGTATTTCTATGTTAACAAAATGTAAACTTTTATACCTGTTACACAAATATTCCTACCAGATCTTCCACGGGGGATTCCCTGACTGCCAGAGACTTTCCAGGTAATGTTTATCCCTCAGTGTATCCATAGGACGCCAGAATCCTTTATGGAGATATGCAGAAAGCTGTCCTTCCTTTGCCAGATTTTCCAGTGGTTCTTTTTCCCAGAAGGTATCTTTATCTGCAATATAATTATAATCTATTATTTTTGGCGACAGAATAAAAAATCCACCGTTAATCCATCCTCCGTCTCCCTCGGGCTTTTCCTTAAAACTGATAATCTTATTGTTCTTTAATTCAAGTGCGCCAAAACGGCCTGGCGGCTGTACTGCAGTCATAGTGGCAAGGGTTCTCTGTTCTTTATGAAAAGAAAATAAGCCGGGAATATCTATATTACCTACACCATCACCATAGGTAAGACAGAAATCTTCATCAGTTAAATAATGACGAATAAGCTTTATACGCCCTCCTGTCTGAGTATTTTCTCCTGTATCTACAAGTGTTACCTTCCATGGTTCTGCATAATTATGGTGAACTTCCATCTTATTATTCTGGCTCATATCAAAAGTAACATCAGACATATGCAGAAAATAATTGGCGAAATATTCCTTAATCATATAGCCTTTGTACCCAAGGCAGATAATAAATTCATTTATGCCATAAGCAGAATAAATTTTTAAAATATGCCATAATACAGGCTTTCCGCCAATTTCCACCATAGGTTTCGGTCTTATGGAGGCCTCTTCACTTATACGGGTTCCCATGCCTCCTGCAAGAATTACTGCTTTCATTAGAATTACCTCTTTTTCGTGATCCGTGATGCGTGATATTATTACTCTTCACTCTTCACTCTTCACTCTTCACTCTTCACTCTTCACTCATCAATTTACCATTCTCGAAAGACTCTGCCATCCTTCAGTACTTTTCCTTATACCTTCCAGTTTTTCCGACGGGTATATTTCTTCCAGGGCCTGAAGTGTGGCATATCCTTTATCCATACCGCCTGATGTGAGTTCATTCATCCTTGCCTGAACACGGCTGTCCTTTGCCGCTTCGGCAAACTTTTTCCCTATTTCTTTTTCGTAGTTTTCTATATTTCTGATACTGACCCTGAGAAGGAAATCTCTATGTTCTTCTTTCTTTAAATGTGCATCAGGTGCCGTGTCTCCTGCAAATTTCTTTTCAGCCAGGGATTTTGTATTAATATCTATTGATTCTTTATCCCAGAGATGCTGGAAATCTTTATCAAATTTATCTCTTTTTGCAATACTTTCACTGTCTTCTTTATTGACAAACATGACATCACTCATTTCCCAGTTATCTCTCATACCTTTTCCAGAGAAATTTGTGCTTCCCGAAAGTAATGAATTATCTGTTACCATCATCTTGGCATGTACTTTCCTGTCATGATCTGTCGTTCTGTCAAGAAGGGCCCATCTGACAGGTATATTGTTATTTTCCAGAATTTTGTAGGCTGCCTCATTAGGTGTCCCTCCATGAGGATAGAGTCCGGGATCCATAACAACCTTTATGTCAAAATCCTTTTTCCCGGAGGCTTCCATTTCCTTCTTTTTGGCTACAAGCGCTTCTGCCAGATCTTTTGTAAGTACGAAGGAAGGCATATGGATGAATTCTTTTGCAGAGTTAATAGTATTGAGCAGGATTGCCTGTCTTTCTGCAGGTAAATCTCCTATTGCCAGAGTATCTCTTCCTTTTATCGTTCCCTCTGGAGGGGTTATGTCAGACAATTTTTCTTTGTTTCCATCACTCTTTGTTCTTTCTATCATTTCTTCAAGTCTCTGTGACATGAGTTTTCTGCCTGTATCAGTAAGGGCAACTCCTTCTCTACCGTGGGAGAGAAGGTAATCCTTCAGGTCTGATCCTGTAACAGAGCCGTCACCATTACTGTCAGGTATAGCTGCCAGTCTTGTAGGATCAATTCCTTTTTCTGCAAGTGTCATAACCATTTTATCTATCTGCTGTCCTTTAGAAAGATTTTTGTCAAAAACCTCTTCTCTTTTTTCATCTGGCACACAGGATTTCAGAAGGCCAGAAAGTCCGTAAGGCGAAAGGGTTACTTCATATTTTTTCGTCTCACCTGTTTTCTCATCCACTACCTCTCCGTTTCTGATTATATCAAGCTGCTGTTTCCCGTATATGTCTTCAATATTCTTCCCTGTTGAATTTGCTACATCTCTTTTATATATTTCAGTGAGACGTCTCGCAGCAGGACCTTCTATCTCTTTGGCATAGTCTATGTTTTCTCCTGATGAAGAATTGGCATTCATGCCTCCTATAATAACTTTATCTCCAACCCTGAGGAGTTTCCTGTGCATCAGGTTTCCTGTGCTGCCAAGCTCTTCTTTTGTAGGAAAGAGAACAATACCCATATTATTTTTCTCTGCCACACCCTGAAGATCAGAGAGGGTTTCCATACGATATGCTATCTGGGAAGCATCCATAACACCCTGTTTCTTATAGGCAAGCCTGCCGCTGTCCATAAGGACTCTTACCTTACCTCCATGAGAAGCAATATCTTTAAGTTTTTCCAGCATTTTCGGCTCGCCAAGTTCATAATATTCTGCATCTACTTCTACATTGCCTACATTTACCTCTCCCCACCTGTCACCTTTCTTTCTGGTATTTTCCACTGCATTATCCAGAAGTTTCATCTTTCTCTGCCATATCTCTTCTCTTTCAAGAGGTTCTACCTTATTACCTTCGATTTTATAATCACTCTTCTCTTTTTCCAGTTCCCTGGTTATTTTCGCCACTTCAACCATATCTTTAGAAGCTATATTGCCATTCATGAAGAAACTTTCTTCCACATAATTCAACATGCCTCCAGGCACTTTTTCTTCTATGCTCTCAAGCTGTCTTTCCCTTTTATCTCTGTTATAACTGTTTTTTACAGATGTAAAATGTTCTGTCATGAGACGGACATCCTGCATATTCTGACCGTCTCTTATACCTTCGGAACGGAGTTCTTTTTTGATTTTTTTGAGTCCCCTGAGGGCAAGTCTGCTCTCGGCTTCTTCCTCTTTTGTAACAGGTTCTGTCTGAAGTTCTCTTCTGACTTTTTTAAATCTTGCAAGTGAGGTTTCAAGAGAGGCCTCTTCATCTATCTGTTCAAAGGATTCCTCTTTTACTACTTTTTTAAGATCACTTTTCTTACCTGATAATTCTTCTTTTAGATTTCTCCTTACTTCTTTTCTCCCTTTTCCTGATTTTTCCGTTTCTTCACCCTGTCCGGAACCTTCTGCTTTTCTTTCTTCATCTATAGAAAAACGGGCAGGAAGCTGAACACTATCTGCAAGAATATAGCCGGCAGAACTGGAAAAAATGGCATTTGCCTGGGCCAGAGAATTCTGTACAGGAGATTTTTTTACTTCTTTTTGTAATAATGCCTGCTGTTGAGTTACCTGAGTTTTACTGAGAGTAACCTCATCATGGGGTAAATAATTTTTTCCTTCCTCTTTTGTTTCTACAGGCACTCCTGTCTGTACCGGCTGTTTCTGTTTTGCCACAGGAGCCATAGCCGGCTTTGTTATTCTCCCTGTGCCATATATATTTGTTGATATGGGATCCATATATAAACCTCCTTTATTCGTAATGCGTGACCCGTAACGCGCAATGTCATTAAGTTAACACAATTACCCGTAACGCGTGACGCGTGATCCGTGATCCATAATCTCATATAACTCTTCACGTCTCACTCTTCACTCTTCACTCTATTATTATCACATCAGGTTAAACTTTTGTAAATACTTTTTATTAAAGAAAAGAGGTAATAGTTATTTTAATCAAAACTATTACCTCTTTTTTATATAACCTGTTTCTCGTGACGCATCACGCATTACGCATTACGCATCACGGATCACGCATCACGCATTACGTCCTCACAGTCTTGTCAGATCAGCAATTTCCCTTTCAATCTCTTCTACCTGCAGATTGATTTCTCCCTGTTTTCTTTTAATATCATCCTTCCAGTAAGAGCTGTCTTCATAATTCTTTGATCTTTCAAGATCTTCTTTATATTTTATAGACTCTTCACGAAGACTGTAAAGTCTGTCTTTAAGCTTCTGAAGCTCTTCTTTCTTTTCTCTTATTTTTTCCTCTTCCTGTCTTTTTGTTTCTTCTTTCTTTGTCTCTTCTGTTTCTATTTTTTCATCTACAGTGGTTATTTTTTTCTCTATTTTCTTTTTCTCTTCATCATCTTTTGTAGCTTCAAGTTTTCCTTCAAGGGAGGTTTTTTCTTCTTTAAGGTCTTCAATTTTCTCGTCATGACTTTTCATGGCTTCTTCTTTTTCTGCTTCCATCCGGGCAACCTTGTCTTTTACCTTTGCTCCTTCACTTACATCCCAGCTTCCTCCCAGGTCGTCTCTCCATTTGTTATCAAGCTGTTCGGAAAGGTCTCTGAATTCCTGTCTGTCAGCTTCAATTTCAGTTTTTGCCGAAAGAAGAGCTTCTTTCTTTTTTGCCTCTTCTGCCTTTATTTTTTCTGCCTCTGCTTTTTTCATTTTTTCTGCTATTTCAGTTGCTGTCTTATCTCCTGGCTCGTCTGTTATAGCACTGAGCTCTCCCTGGTTTCCTTCATAGAGACTTTTAACTGCCATAAGGTTTTTGTTATAGGCTACAGGTAAAGGTACTGTTTCTCCGGCTGTTCTTTGCAGTGCCTGAATTGTTCTGGCATTATTTATAGTCTGAGGTGCTATATTATAATTAAAATCTCTTGTCATTTCTACCATGATAGGCCCTTCTTTCTATAAAAATTCTCATATAAAGAATAACAGGAATTTGAATGTTTAACAATATTTTTTTGTTAATTTTTTGTTAATTTTATTTAATAAACAGGTCGGTCATATCAATGACTGCCCCGTGTGTTTATTAAAGCTTTTCTGAGCTCTGTTATAAATCGTTCAAGTTCATATTCAAACCTGCTGTAAAGCTTACATGCATTATCAATATGGTTTTTCTTGCCTGCCATCTCAATATCATATGCTATTTCTTTTAACAATACTGCCCCGAGCTGCTCTGAGGAACCCTTAATGGAATGGGCCTGGAGTCTTATTTCTTCACCATTTTTTTCATCAATGGCTTTTTTTAAATCTAATATAATTCTGGGTCCATCTGAAATAAAAATCTCCCATAATTCTTCAAGCAGTTCTTCGTCACCTTCTACATGGTTCAGTGCTTTTTCTTTATCAACAATACGCTCCATAGAGGTAATTGATATTTCTTTATTAAACCTGTTGATACATTTAAAAATTTCTTCAAATTCGAAAGGTTTTTCTATATAATCATTCATACCTGCTGAAAGAAATTTTTCTCTGTCACCTTTCATCGCATGGGCAGTCATTGCAATAACAGGTATATTGGGATCAAATTCAGATTTATCAGAATTTCTTATTATTCTTGTAGCTTCCAGTCCGTCCATTACAGGCATCTGAATATCCATAAATATCATATCAAAATTCTCTTTCTTTAAAGCTTCTATAACTTCTATGCCATTATTCACTGCTCTGACAGTACAGCCTTTTTTCTGTAATATCCTGGATATAAGGTTTTGATTTGTTGTTACATCTTCTGCTATAAGTATATGAAAGACCTCACTCCTTACTCCATTTTTCTGTTCTACCGGCAGAAAAGGTTTCTCCTCTGAACCGGCAGAAAATCTGGCTGTAAAATGAAAAACACTGCCTTCCCCTTCTTTACTTTCCAGCCATATATTACCTTTTATGAGATTTACTATATGCCTGCTTATAGTAAGGCCAAGACCTGTTCCTCCGTATTTTCTTTTAGTAGAGTCATCAATTTGATAAAAACTATGGAAAATACTTTCAAATTTATCAGAAGGGATACCGATACCTGTATCGGAAATACTGAAATGAAGCACCATAGAATCTTCATCCTTAACGTCGGCAATATTCACATGTAATATAATTTCTCCTGTATCAGTAAACTTTACAGCATTATCAACAAGATTGATAATAACCTGTCTTAATCTGACAGGATCACCCTTAAGATTTACTGGCACATCAGGTTCTATGACAGTCTGAAAATCAACCCCTTTTGAAAAAGCCTCTGTAATAAAAGGTTTAATTGAAGACTCTATTGTTTTTACAAGGTTAAATTCTATAAGTTCTGTTCTTGTTTCTGTTTCGATTTTTGCCATGTCAATCATATTATTAAAAAGAAATAATAAAGATGATGAAGAGTTTTTAATTGTTTCGAGATACTCTCTCTGCTCGGAAGAAATTTCCGTATCAAGAGTAAGTTCTGTCATGCCAATAATAGCATTCATAGGTGTTCTTATTTCATGGCTTATATTTGCCAGAAAGGCACTTTTCATTCTGCTGGCTACTTCTGCTTCTTCCCTGCTTTTTAATAATTTTTCATCTGATATTTTATTGAGGGTAATATCAATATTGGATGCTCTTCTTCCAAGATATTTTCCTTCTTCTCCGTATACTGATTGACATATATGGTTTATCCATCTTATATCTCCGTCTTTATGAATAATTCTGAATTCTATAGAGGATACTTCTCCAATGTCTGATTTATTGCATAAATGTTCTTTTATTATCCATATGTCTTCCGGATGGACAATTTTTTCTATCAATGAATGATCCTTAAGAAATTCTTCCGTAGAGTATCCTGTAATGCGCAGGCAGGAAGGAGAAACATAAACTAATTTTCCATTCGGATCTGTCCAGAATTCCCAGTTATAGGTAAAATCAGCTACAGTTCTGTATTGTTCTTCTCTTTTTTTCAGAGTTTCTTCTATTTTCTTCAGTTCACTGATATCTATAAAGCTTTCCAGCAGGATTTTCTTTCCATTGAGAACTAATTCTACAACACTTTTGATAACAGGTATTATGTTACCATGAGAATCAATAAGGATCTCATCAGCATTATTTACTGAGAGTCCAAGATCAGTAACAGGACATTTACATTTATCACTGGGACAGATAAATTTAAAACATGTAGAACCGATTATTTTTTCTTTCGGTGCATCAATAAGCTTAACAGCAGTTTTATTTACATCAAGGATAATATGGGTACTGGCATCTATAATTACAATCCCTGCATGAACAAGGTCCATTATGGTTTTAAAATAGACTTCATTTTCTTTAAGTTCTGCTCTGGATTGTTCCAGATTTGCCAGCATTTTATTTATTCCATCTGCAAGTTCAGATAGTTCATCCTTACCTTTCAATACTATTCTCCCGGAAAAATCACCATTTTCTCCTATAAGGTTCACTTTTTTATTCATCTGTGCCAGAGGAGAAAGAACCTTTTTTTCTATCAGTAACACTGCTGTAATTATAAACGAAATGTCTGTTATAATAAGAGATAAAAGCAGGTAATAATTGGGAGACAGAAGATCAATGTGAGAAGAAAGAATATATAAAAATGCTGTTAAAGAAATTATTATAATTCCTGTTACTGTAATTGTCTTTACGCGAAGTGTCATTAAATTATTTGGATTAACTCCATCAAATAAGTTTTCTTCAAAGATTGATTTTACGACACAAAAAATGAAAATTCCTATACTCTTAAATTACTCTTTTTATATATTTTATTATGACTATTATAAAGCAAATTTTTAAAAGTGTAAATTATTTTGATTGCGTTTAAAAATGACAGGTGATTTTACATAAGATGGAAAAAGAAATTTATTATAGAATATTTTGTAACTTATTATAGTGAATAGTGAATAGTGAACAGAGCAGGACATTACTTACTATTCACCACTCACTATTCACTACTTATAGATTGTTATCAAATTATCTATAATTTCCAGTATAAATGAATCTAACTGTCGTAAAAAAACACAATCATCTAATTCTCGTAACAGGTGACTCTTAAGACATAAATTATTTAGATAACTGCCTCTAAATAGTTTTCACCTAAAGCTTTATTTTACGCCATAAAAAATGAAAATTCCTATACCATTAAATTATGGTCACGTCAGTAAAAGGTATTTTTTCATAATTCATAGAATTTTATAGTTCATATCAATTCATAAATAATTCTCCTGTCACGTGTTACTCATTACGGGTCACGAAAAAAATAAATGTGGAAATTATATGCCCTGAAATTACTTATAATACTTACAGGCTCATACTGTATAACTGCACAGATACTGTTCATGAGAGAATTTCTGGTAATATTTTTTGGCAATGAACTATCTATAGGTGTAATATTTACCTGCTGGTTTTGCGGTATAGCGGCAGGCTCTGCCATTGGAGGTTATGTGGTAGAAAAAATTAAAAATTCGTCTGCGGCATTTTTTTCAACTATTCTTCTGATGAGTATAATTCTTCCTCTGGATATATGTCTTATAAGACAGTTAAGAACAATCTTTTCTGTATCTTCCGGAGAATTTATCCCTTTATTCTATATAATATCTGGAACTATGTGTATAATATTTCCATTAACCTTTTTTACAGGCTTTTTCTTTCCTTTTGCCTGTAAGGTAATGTCCGGCATGTCACAGGAAAACCCTTCTATCCAGATGGGTAATGTCTATGGCCTTGAATCTATTGGAAGTCTTATTGGAGGAACAATCTTTACATTTATCCTTGTTTATATTCTTAATCCTTTTTCTATCATATTTCTCTATATGTTTCTTCTGAGTATTAATTGCCTTATACTCATGTTGATTGATAAAACTTTTTCAGGAAAATATTTAAGGATATGTTTTTTAACAGTTTTCTTACTGTCTGCAATCTTACTCTTCCGGTCAGAGGGAATAAATCAGTTTTTTATAAATAAAAGATGGGAAAGTTTCAGCAGTTTAAAACTAGTAGAAACAGTTGACAGTCAGTATCAAAATCTATCTTTAGGCAGGGCAGACGATCAGTACAGCCTTTATATTAACGGTGAATATACTTATTCCTTCCCTGATGAATACGCCTGTTCCCTGGAAACTCATTTTATCATGTCAGAACACATGTGCCAGAAGAAGATACTCCTCATAGGAGGCGGCGTGGAAGGTATGATTGGAATTATATTGAAATACCCTGTAGAGAGACTTGATTATATAGAACTGGATTCTAAAATAATTGATATGGTGGTAAAATATATTTCATCAGACGATCTCATGGCACTCAAAGACAGGAGAGTAAATATATGTTATTCAGACGGCAGGTACTTTGTAAAAACGACAAAATCATCGTATGATATGGTAATAGTAAATTTACCTGAACCTCATACTGCAATGTTAAACAGATACTATACAATTGATTTCTTCAGAGAGGTTGAGAAAATTCTCAACAATGGAGGTGTCTTTGTTACAAAATTGAGTTCTTCCGAGAATTATATAGGAGTCGATACAGGTAATTACAGCAGTTCTATCTATAAGAGTCTCAAGGAGGTTTTTTCCAGTGTAATAATAACACCGGGAGATAAAAATTATCTCTTTGCCTGTAATTCCTCCGGAGTTATTACAACTGATACTGAGGAACTTTCCAGGAGATATAAAGAAAGAAATATAAAAACAGATTATTTTTCTCCCTATCACTTCAAGATTTTACTGCCTGATGACCTGGTACCTTTTATTAAAAAATCTATGGAAAAACAGACTGTACCTTTAAATACTGATATACAGCCTGTTACTTATTTCTATAACCTCATACTATGGGATAGATATTCCGGTTCTAAATTCAGTCCCATATTGCAGAATTTAAGTAAAATCAATATAATCTGGATAGTATATTTTATATTATTTCTTTTAATTTTGAGGATACTATATATATACATAAAAAAAACAGATAAAAGAGAAGAAATTAAATTTAATTCTTTTCTTTCTATAAGTATAACAGGATTTTCAGGTATGGCAATGGAAATAATAGTAATCTTTGCTTTTCAGAATATATATGGTTATATTTACCAGGAAATGGGATTACTTGTGGCAATATTTATGGCAGGTCTTGCATCAGGAACTTTTGCTATGAATAAAATACTTTCTAAAAAAAGAGATAAGACATTGATTTTTTGGGCCCAGGGAGGACTGGCAGTTTTTTCATTACTGCTGACTCCATGTATAAATTTATCAGTATATTCTGACTGTATTCTTATGATTTTCATTGTCCTGGCCGGCTTCTTTACAGGTTTTATATTTCCCCTGGCAGGTGACTTATACAGAGGGTCTGAAAAAAGTCATGGTAAAGCAGCAGGAATAATTAACAGTGCCGATCATCTTGGAGCATTGCTCGGTTCAATACTTACAGGTATAATTCTCATACCTGTTTTTGGCATTCTTAAAACTTCCCTGTTAATAACTCTCTTAAACGGATCAGTTTTGATTCTCTGGTTAATAAGTATCTCCAGAAAGGAGATTTTATAGATTGTTTTTCATGAACTGGAAAGAGATAAGGCCCGTTAATAAGTATCTCCAGAAAGGAGACTTTTAAGAAAATGTATTTTACAAATGACTTTAAACAACACAAACAGCAGATAGATGCTGTAAGGATATTTGCTCAGGAACTTGGGCGCCTTCCCGGCGGCCAGCAGCAGGGTGTGGGTATTCCTTCTTTTTCTGTTGCAACAAAAGGACAGATAAATCTGAAGGAACTGGGAGATAAACCATTTGGTAAAAAAATCGAAAGACCTAAAGAAAAAGTAGAAGAAAGGATAGAAGCTTTTGGTCTTCATGAAGATATAAATCACAGGAAAATAAAAGAGATGTCCCAGCGTTTTATGCTCGGCCTTATGAGTCATGATGATTTTGCCATCTATCTTGACAGGGTAATAAAGTTAATAGATAAGGAAATAGTAAGATATGAAAAACGTTCTGTCGGTGGAAGTATGAGTGACTGGCAGGAGGAGTTTTCAAATAAAACCCTTTTTGATAAAACAGTGCAGAATCTGAAATTTGCAGTAACTGAATTCAGGCTTTATTTGCAGGACAGTAAAGAAAAACATATTACTACAGCCCTGGGACAGCTTTCTTCTGCCAGTAAAACAATTCAGGATATTGAAGAGAGAAAAGCTTCTCTGGAAGAAATAGGAGAAGGAGATTTAACGCCTCATAGTAATAAAAAAGGGTCTGAAGATTTATCTTCCGGTCTTACCACAGTTTTTAATACAAAAAAAATGAATCTGGATGAAGCCGGCCTTACTTCAAGTTTCACCACGAAAAAACTCCATATAGGTGAAGTAACTGACATAGAAAAGAAAACCCGGAAGTCTGATTTTTCAACATTTTCTCCTGCATCATCTTTAACACAGAAACAGCCCTATATGGTATCTGCTGCACCTTCCTGGCACAGTCATTATAAAGGAGAAAAAAGCGGCATAAAAGGTTATGATCTTGCCTATGTAAGCCCTCTTTTTAAACATCTTACCTTCAAACAGCTTGATGATATTGCAGATAAAATTTCCATGGAAAAATATGACAGAGGTGTTGTAATATTCAGGGAAAGAGAAGATGGAGATAAAATTTACATAATAAAATCAGGAAAGGTAATGATTTATAAAAGAACTCTTACAGGGAGAGAAACAGAAATTATGACCATTTCAACAGGAGACATTTTAGGAGAAGTATCCTGTATAGACGGAGGAGCCTATGAATTCAGTGCAAAGATCTATTCTGAAGGCACAATTCTTCTGGCAATAGGAAAGAACAACTTCCGGGAATTATTAAAAAAATATCCCTATCTGTCTCAAAATTTAAGTGTTCTTTCTTCTTTGAGACTGAGGGATTTATATAATAAACTTACTGTTTAATTAAGGAGGAGAAGTAATGTCATTAAATATACCTGTAAATATAATCTTTATTTTTCTTTTACTTATAGTTTTAATTGAAAGATCGATAGAATGTTACCTGGACATTAAAGATCTGTTTATAGAGAAAATGGATGTAGATAAAAGCAATGAAAAAAGCAGAAGAGTAGCTACCTTCTTTATTGGCTGTTTATGTGGAGTAATAATTTGTAGTATATTAAGAATTGATATCTTTGAGCTTGTAGATTTTAGATTGAGGGGTGAAGCTTACTTTCTTACAGGGTTGATTTTCGGTACCTCAATTCAGATAATGCATATTATGATAAGTGTCTGTTCATATTTTATAAAAAAGATGAAAAAAGAACTTGCAAAATAATCGGTTAGAGGCGAACTGGGTAGTTCGCCTCCAACTGTTATTCCACTCCTGCCAGTTTCTTACAGGCTTCATTAATTTGTTTTATGTCTTCATCTCTTGCAGCAAGATCCCCGGGATCGGCACATTTCCCTATGGAAATCTTTTCTGCCGATGTAAATTTCATGAAATCTACAAACCATTTTTCAAGATAATTCACTTCTTCTGCAAAGGCTTCTGCCGGTGCGTGAGATACTGTTATAAAGAGACATTTTTTCCCAGGTCTTATTTTACTCTTGAAATTATCATCAAAAAGTGAGTAACAGCGATCGATAAAATTCTTTACAGGCCCGGGAACCCGTCCGAAATATATAGGAGCTGTTATGGCAAAAATATCACTTTCCTGGACTTTATCCAGTAGTTCAGGGAAATCATCTTTTATCACACATTTACCTGTTTTTCTGCACTGCTGACAGGCAATACAGCCTCCTATTTCCATGTTTTTCAGATACACTTCTTCTGTCTCATATCCATGAGATTTAAAGAATTCAATCACCTTTGATGATGCAAAAGCACTGTTTCCATGTTTTTTTGGACTTCCCATTAAAGATAGTACTTTCATAAAAATTCACCCTCCTTTTTCAATTATAATTAGTGAAAAGTGAAAGGTGAAAAGAAATAGTTTTAATCGTTTCACGTTTCACCTTTCACGTTTCACCTCATATTAATCTCCAAAGCATATGCCCAGATCCCTGGCAGTTATCATAGTATCACAGTCCAGAGGAACTGATTTCATTTTACTCACTGCTTCTTCCAGGGGAACATATTTTACTATGGGAGGATCGAGGGCAACCATTACTCCTGTCTGACCTTCTTCGAGTGCTCTTACGGCAGCAGCACCGAATCTTAATCCAAGGAGTCTATCAAAGGTAGTCGGCTGTCCTCCTCTCTGGAGATGGCCAAGTACAAGTGACCTTGTTTCTTTCCCTGTTCTTTTCTGTATCTCTTTTTCCACCCATTCCCCTATGCCTCCCAGCCTTACTTCTCTGCCTGCTTCTTTTTCTCCTAATGTATGAAGGCATCCCCCCAATGGCTTTGCACCTTCTGCCACTACTACGATACTGAAACATCTTCCATCTCTTTCCCTTTCCATAATCTTTTCACATACCTTCTCTATGGAAAAAGGAATTTCCGGTATGAGAATGACATCTGCAGTTCCTGAAATTCCTGCATTCAGAGTAATCCATCCTGCATATCTTCCCATGAGTTCCACTACCATTACACGGGAGTGACTTTCTGCAGTGGAATGGAGTTTATCTATTGCTTCAGTAGCAGTAGTGACTGCTGTGTCAAAACCGAATGTTATTACAGTACTTTCCAGATCATTATCTATTGTTTTCGGCACTCCTATGACTGGCATACCCATTTTATAAAAACGATTTGCAAGTCTCAGGCTTCCATCTCCACCTATGGCAATAAGGCAGTCAAAGCCATGTTCTTTAAATTTCTTTAAGACTACATCTGAAACATCTGTAAGTTTTCCATCGGGAGTAAGATATTCAAAAGGACTGTTTTTATTTACTGTTCCCAGTATTGTTCCTCCCAGATGTGTAATGCCTCTGACCTTTGTATGAGTGAGACGTATAAGACCGTCTTCTTCCAGAAGGCCGTTATATCCCTTTTTTATTCCATATACTTCCCAGCCTCTGTTTATGGCAGAAAGTGTTACTGCCCTTATGACTGCATTTAATCCGGGAGCATCTCCTCCACCTGTATTTACAGCAATTTTAAGATGTGTTTTTTTTCTTCCCATTTTTATAACCTCCTTTAAATCGTAATGAGTGATGCGTGATGCGTGACGCGTAACGCGTCACGCGTGACGGGTGGTTTTTCACTCACTTCTCACTTTTCACTCTTCACCCTTCACCCTTCACTACTCACTTTGAATCAATCCTATCTTCTTTTGAACCTTAGAAAGAGTTCTATAAGCTATTCTTCCTGCTCTTTCTGCACCTGATTTAAGGCTCTGATTTATATAATCTCTATTTTTCATAAGTTCTGTATATCTGGTCTGAACCGGCTTTAAATATTCCACTACTATTTCTCCAAGGTCAGATTTAAAATCTGCATAACCTTTTCCCTCATATTCCTCTTTTATCTCATCAAAAGATTTCCCTGTAAGGGAGGAATATATTGTTATCAGATTGGAAATACCTGGTCTTGTTTCATTATAAGCCACTTCTTTACCTGTATCTGTTACTGCTCTTTTTATTTTATTCATTATTATTTCCGGCCTGTCCAGAAGAGCTATATAATTTTTCGGATCGTCATCAGATTTGGACATTTTTTTTGCAGGATCCTGAAGACTCATTATTCTTGCTCCTACTTCCGGTATAAAGGGTTCTGGTATCTTAAATACTTCCCCGTAGATATTATTAAATCTCATGGCTATATCTCTTGTAATTTCAAGGTGCTGTTTCTGATCTTCCCCTATAGGAACCATATCTGTCTGATAAAGGAGAATATCTGCTGCCATGAGGACAGGATAGGTAAAAAGTCCTGCATTTATATTTGTTTCATGTTTCTGTGACTTTTCCTTGAACTGTATCATACGGCTCAGTTCTCCCATATAGGTATAACAGTTTAATATCCAAGCCAGTTCACTGTGGCCGCTTACATGGGATTGTAAAAAAAGGATGTTTTTTTCCGGATCAAGACCGCATGCCATATATTGAGCTATAAATTCAATACACCTCCTGCGAAGCTCTTTTGGTTCCTGTCTTACAGTAAGAGCATGGAGATCTACTACCATATAGAGACAGTTATATTCCTCCTGTAATTTCAACCAGTTTTTTATAGCTCCTATATAATTTCCTAAAGCCAGATTTCCCGATGGCTGTATGCCACTGAGCAGAATTTTCTTTTTTTCTGTGTTTTCCATAATTTCCCCCGGTTTTTTAATAGTGACGCGTGACGCGTGACGCGTGACGCGAGGATTATTTTTACGATATTTATAGTTTCATATCCTTTTCGTGACCTGTCACAGCATGATATTTACGAATTGTTATGACATTAACTATAAAAAGGATTCAAAAATAATTTATAGAATATAAATTTACACAAAAACATAAAAAATCCTTCTTCACCTGAATCCCGGAAAGGCTATTCATTATGAATAATAAATGGCTTATCTTAATAAATCCACTGATTGCAATTATGATGCTATCACAATCAGTGACGGCATTAAACTATTATTTTGCATTTTTAGACAGAAAAACATTTTTAACACTTCATCTCTACGGAGGATATATTTTAAGCGGACTGGTTCTCATACATTTAATTATTAACTGGTTCTGGGTTAAAAATACCTTTATAAAAAAGAAAAAAGCTGCGAAAAAACCTCCTCAGAAAAAACAGGAAAATCCTTCTCAGGAAGTTGCAAATGAAAAATAACCTGTGTAAATAGACCTGAAGTTTCTGCCTGTTTTTTTTATTTTTTGAAGTTTTTTTACTATGGGCAATATGTTTTTTCTGAAGGGATCTTTATTATTTTTTCTTTTCATCTTTACAGGGTTCTTCCTGATGAACTTTCACTCCCATATCTATCAGGTTCCTGTTTATTTTATCTTTCATGGTATAGACTTTTTTACCACAGGTAAGAAGGTCTTTGCATAATTGTTCTGTTTTACCGGAGGTTTCCGCGAAGGTAATTATTATTCTGTCTGCCAGTGAAGCTACGAACTGATTCCTGTAAAGAGCCGTTTCTGTAGTTGCTCGTTTTTGACTCTTATCAAAGGGTGATAGAAAAAGGATTCTTCCTTTTTGAAAGGGTTCTTTGTATTCCGGTTTTATCCTCATACCTTCAAGTCCTCTTGCAGGGCAGATTATGATCGGGTGTGTTCCCTGAAGGAGAATTTTGAGAACTTCTTTTTCTACCGGTGAATGAAACCCTCCGATAACTGTTATTCCGGTTTCTTTAAATTCCTGTGCCATATCACAGGTTTTGATGATCATACTGCCGGGGCATTTCTGTGAGCAGAATATAGCTGTTAAATTGTTATTAAGTATATCCAGGTTGCCCAGGGTATAGATTTTTTCCAGCCCATTTTTATCCGTATATTTTTGCACTTTTTCAGGATAGCCGGTTTTATTTCTGTATAATGTAATAATTTTGTCCATAATTTTTATGCCTCATAATTTATTTGTTAAAATATAATCCATAAATTGTCCATAAATTGTCCATAAATTGTTTATAATTATAACCATGTCTCTTCAAATACCGGTAATTACATACCTGGTTTACTTTTAATTTTTTTAACATTGATAAATTCTCCTATGTTGATTTTTAAAATAATATTCTATTAGCATCTTATTAGCACATTGCTAATAGAATTACTAATAGAATTGCTAATAGAAATTAAGTGCCTTTTTCCAGGAGATAATATCATAGTTGATGATAAGATCAAGTTCTTCATCTGTAAAACCGTAAATCCGTAACATTCTGCGAGATCCTGAACTATGTGGTTGATAATATTCAGTGACATGAAAGAGTTATTTCTTCAGTAGTTTCTATTTTTAAAGTTTTTTGTTTATTACGAAGTTCTTCTGTTCCTTTTTTCCAGAACATAAGTTCTTCTTCTATTGTCATATTCTTAATTTTATCCTGTACTTTTTTTGCTCCGCTGTGTTTCATTTTAACACAGTTAAAATTTCTTATTTTTTCTTCCATAATCTATCACCTCCAGGGGAGAATGAATTGAAATATTGTTATATCCTTCTATTATATTTATGGCATTATATAATGGAATTTTCTTAAAGTGAACTATATGTTTGAAATTCCAGCTTACAATTACTCTGCATGTACTAACTGTTGCCAGAGCAACATGGAGAGCATCATCTGACCATCTGGGTTTAACGATATCTGCTTTTAAGTAAGCCTGTCGAAGTTTTAGAGCTTCCTCCTTTATATCTACGATTTCAGCATATATAAGTATCTCGTTGAATATTTTATTTACTGAGTCAGGAGCAGCAATAATTTCTTTACGAATAACTTCTGATACAATCAGTTGAAAAATTCCATCTTTTACCTGTTCGAAAAATAATTTACTTGCTTTACTGAATTCCTGATCAAAAACACCGCCAAAAACAGAAGTGTCGGCATAAACACGAATAAGATTGTTACTCTGTACCATAGTTAATTTACCTCTCTCCGGTAATCTTAATTCTATATTATCAGAAAAACATAATTAGTTCAATCTTCTTCCTGAGTTTCTTTTCCCATTCGATATTTAATATCATAGTTGATGATAAAATCAAGCTCTTCATCTGTAAAACCGTAATGTTCTGCAAGGACTATGTCTATTTCATCGATGATGGGTTTACTTAATCTGGGCTGAAAGCTCTGAATATTCAATATTCCATACTTATTATAATTATTTGTAATAATTTTGGCGTTTTTTTGGTAGTCTTTCATAAGTTGTTCAGATAATTGTTCAAGTTTTTCAATAAGCCTACTGTCAAAATTATCTAAAGAACATCGAAAACTTTCTATTTCCCTTCTATTAACATTACGAACATCAGAAAATACAGAGAAAAACCAGAAAAATAAATTCGAATTTAATAATCCAATGGTGACAGATTTTAATTGTTCAGATGTTATATAAATTTCTTTAAGTTCTGACGGAGGTATTACTTCATCCTTACTATTCGTAATTTTTGGTATAAAATTAAAGAATTGTATAAAATATCTTAATTTTCTTGTGTAATAAATAATATAAGGAGATGATTTTAAGAAATAATGGGTTATTAATTTTTCTATTGAAATTTTACTTAATATATTTACTTCTGTAGTCGTATGGATTTTTGGTATAGCTGTTGTTACTAAAAATCCATTTTTATCTGCAGGTACAAAATGTATAAGTGAAAAAAGTGTATCTCTCTCTTCACATAACCAGCGATTATATTTTGAGACATTTGTTTTGGAATTATTACTGTAACCTTTAGTCGTAATCCAAATAGAAAGTCGCTTTTCTACCCCTGTAAATAATTTTGATGGTCTTTCAGCAAAACTAACAGCCCAGTTATAATCAGATTTTTTTATTAAATAACTTCTTAATTTTTCAAAACCATCAGTAATTACTATAGATACAGGAATAATCATACCTAAATTACCATTATTTTTTAATAATTTAATAGAACATTCCATAATAAAAGCATATAAATCACCACAGTCTTCTGTATAATAATTTTTTACACTATAATCCTTCTTAACCTTGCTATACTCCACATAAGGCGGATTCCCTATTATCACATCAAATCCTCCGGCCTTAATAATCCCGTAGAACTGAATAAACCAGTGGAAAGGCTGATGAGAATCGATCCATGCTTTATAAGCTTTTTTATCTCCTTCATCAACTCCATATTCACCGGCAAGATATCTGTTAAGTTCATCTTCCAGAATTTTCAGTCTATCCCTCAGCTTTTTCTTTGCATCTACAAAATCCTTAGAATCCATACCATGTTCAGTCTGCATTTTCCTGAAAAGGCCGAACAATCTATCCACATTTCCGGCTTTTTCTTCAATTTTCCCCATAGTATTATCAAAATCCAGTTTACTCGTTACGGCAGTTTCCACCTCTTCATAACTGGCAAACCCCACAAGGGTATTTCCTGCCCTTATATTGAAATCAATATCAGGCAGAGACTCTATATTATCTACATGTTCTACCTGTGCTACAAGTTTTAAGAAAAGCCTGAGTTTACATATTTCCACAGCTTCTTCCATGATATCAACGCCAAAGAGGTTATTTATAATAATAGATTTAAAAATAAAATATCGTCTGTTAGGGTGTTTATCTATTTGAGATAGAACCTTACGAAAATCACTGAATTTTTCCGGCCTGTGCTTTTCTCCTGAAGCGGTCAGTTCATCCAGAAAGGTCTGCATACGGTCAAGACAGGCATCATAAAGAGGTTCAAGGATATTTAAAGAGGCAAAAAGGAATGCTCCTGAGCCGCAGGTAGGATCAAGAACTGTCACTTTTTCTATTGTCTGCCAGAAAGCCCTCAAAAGTTCAGGACTTTCACAGTTTTCTATTACATCCTGGATAAATTGCCTTATATTAAGATTATATGTAATAAAATCGTTTATGGAATGAATTTCTCCTGCAAGTATTTTAGAGCAGACTTCTTCATAACGATTTCTTCTTGCTATGACTTCCCTCCAGATTTCCTTAGGAAGAGCATATTCTTCCAAAGCAGGTTTATTCCATTCTCCTCTTTTTGAAATATTCTTAAGGCCTGCTTTTATCTCAGAAGGCAATTCTTTATCCATACCTTTTTTTACTGCATCATAAATATATCTGCCAGGATCAGATTTAAGTAATGTCCGGATGGAATCTTTGAAATACTTTCCGGCTTTTTTCTCTGCACTGTCGAAGAGAAAAGGAATAATTGTGTTTTTACTTATATAATCGGTAATATCTTCTTTTGTGTAATAAGCTCCCATCTGTTTCTGGTTAATGTATTTCTCAAATATATATCCCAGAACATCAGGATTTATTTCATTATCAGCTTTAAGAGGTCTTTCATCTAAATGCCACTGGTATTGATCAAAAAAATCAAAGATTTTAGAGAAAGCATCATCAGAGATTTCTATATTAGAATATCTCTCTTCAATGGGATGAAGTAAGAATAATCCTCCGTTAAGATAGGGAACTTTGCCTATTAATTCATCAAGTTCTGCAGAATGATCCTGTTTTCCCAGTCCTTCATGAAAAAGTTTCAGAAGGAAATGACGGTAAAAGTTGAGAAATTTGTCTTTTCCTTTTTTTCCCTGCCGGTTCCCATAAAGTACCTTTTACTTCTTCCAGATAGGATTTTAATCTTTCATAGGTTCTAAAACGCGCTCCTGATGGTCTTCCTAACTGGCCTCCTACAGATTTTTCTTCTTCAATCACTGCCTGAAGAGCTGACTTTACAAGTTTATGATGATCCTTATGTCTTGGTAGTGCTTCTGTTTCTGGAAGGCATTCTGCCGCTTTAAGTATGGCAAATTGAGATTCTGTTATACTTTTTCCATCCCCATCTATCCAGGACAGAGCATCATTACCTTCTCCGGTTCTTATATAAGTAAGAACACCACATTCTGGAGAAGGTTTATCAGGTTTTTTAGCAGATTTTGTAGAATATACAACAGAAGAAAGTAAGGGAATTATTTTCTGTAACTCAGGCTCTTTTGTTATGGCATTTTTCCATATTTGATAGGCATAGGAGGCAAGATCTACCTCTGTATCTATATCTCCATCGAGTATTCCTGATTTTTCATTGTAAAGATCTACGATTGCTCCGTTATTTCTATCATCATCAAAAAATGCTTCATCTGTTCCAACGACTTCAGCATTTTCTCTGAGTCTCTGTCTTACCCTTTCCCTGAGTCTTATAATGCGTTCCACTCCTTCTGCCGGGAGGAATGAATAACAGAATATATTTTCCGCCTGCTGTCCTATTCTATCTATTCTTCCTGCTCTCTGAATAAGTCTTATTATTGCCCAGGGAAGGTCATAATTGACAACTATAAAACAGTCCTGAAGATTCTGACCTTCACTGAGTATGTCCGTAGCAATTAAAATTCTTAATTGTTCGTCAGGAGAGATATTTTTATTATTGCTTACAGGGCTGAAACGCCAGACAGGGCCGGTAGGGTCTGAAGAGTCACCTGTAACACTGGCTGTATCGGATATGTGCCTGGCTTTTAATTGTTCTTCTATATATCTGGCTGTATCTGCAAACTGAGTAAATACAAGAACTTTTTCACTCTTATATTTTTTATTCAATAATTTTACAAGGGAATTTAATTTTTCATCTTTGAAAGGATTCCAGCTGCCACATTGAGCTAAGACATACAGAAGAGCTTTTGTATCAGATTTTAAATCTTTCAGAAGAGTTTGATTAAACAGGGAAGATCTTATCCATTTAAATTTTTTTCTGTATTTAGTGGTGTAGGAAGTATATATTATTCCGGCTTTATTCCGGAAATCTTCCGGTGTTTTTATTTCACCATTCTCAAAAATAGAATTATTTTCCTCTTCATCGTCATCTTCAAACATGTCTGTATAATCTTCATCTTTTAATCGTGTATCAAGTAATTCTGCTTCCTGAGTGCCAACAGGTATAGATTTTTTATTTTCTATAACATGAATAAAAACACAGTTTCTGAGTATGTGTCTTTCCAGGGATAGAAGAAAGGAATATCCGATGCTTTCAAGTCTTTTAAAGAGATTGGTTCTACAGAAACCCATCAATCTTTTTCCGCCATGAGAAAGATTTTGAATTAATTCGGCTTCTTCTTTTGTTGGTGGATCTTCTGGTTTGTTTGATACGTAATTACCAAGGCCATATCTTGGGAGATTTAATTTATTTATTATGTCGACTACTTC